>OIES01000102.1_pt1 | contig 46719 bp, 52 predicted proteins | sample 1581811 | NCBI WGS metagenome assembly OIES01 (sample SAMN03281021, study PRJEB24777) | human gut metagenome | isolation source: fecal sample PR177 from 1 month old male Malay infant, vaginal delivered... | reverse complement strand
CGTGGGCCGCACGCTCGGCCACTTCGCAGGCGGCATCCAGCGCGGCGGCGATCGACAGGTGCTGCTCGCTGGACTGGCGCAGGGAGTCCACCACCGGCAGCCAGACGTCGCACATGGTTTTATCCCCCGGCTCCGCTTTGCCGCGGTTGACGACGCCGTCCGCGCCTTCGCGGATCATCAGGTACAGTTCGTCGAGCGTCAGGCTCTGGTGAGCCTGAGTGACCTGCGCGGCGCGAATGAAGAAGGTGCCGAACAGCGGGCCGCTGGCACCGCCGACGTTGGAGAGCAGCGTCATGCCGGTGTTTTTGAGGATAAAGCCAATATCTTTATCGGCAATCGACGGCAGCTTTTCCACCACCTTGCTGAAGCCGCGGTGCATGTTCAGGCCGTGATCGGCATCGCCGATCTCTTTATCGAGGCCGGTGAGAAAATCGCTCTCTTTGGTGAAGATATCGCCGCAGCGGTACAGCCAGTCGACGATTTGCGTTCTGTTCAGTGACATGTCGTGCTCCTTAGTTTCCCCAGTTCAGCGCCGGGGTATGAACCGGGGCGTCCCATAGCGCCAGCGTCTCATCATCCACTTTCAGCAGAGTGATGGAGAAGCCCGCCATATCCAGCGAGGTGCAGTAGCTACCGACGAGGTTGCGTTCGATGATGATGCCGGACGCTTCGCAGCGCTGGGCGAGACGGTGATACACGCCGTACAGTTCGGACAGCGGGGTGGCGCCGAGGTTATTGACCAGCGCGATGACCCGGTCGCCGTTTTGCAGCGCGGTTTTGCTCTGCTTCACTTCCTGCCACGCGCCCTTGACGGTATCCCACTGGCGCAGCGTGCGGCTGTAGGCGCCATTCTCCAGCAGGGTATCGAACATCTCATCGACGGTTTGGTCCAGCGAGCTGAAGCGACGACGGTCGATGCCCGGCTCGCCGTGAATGCCGACGCCGAACTCCATTTCATCGTCCTGCAGGGTAAAGGAAGGTTGTCCGGCGGCCGGTACGGTGCAGGCGCCGAGGGCGATGCCAATGGAGTGACCGAGATTATTCAGGCGGCGCCCCAGTTCAGCGCAGGCCTCCAGCGAATCGCCGCGCTCGGCGGCGGCGCCGACCAGTTTTTCGATCAGTACGGTATTGGCGACGCCGCGGCGGCCTGCGGTATAGAGACTGTCCTTCACCGCCACGTCGTCGTCGACCACCACGGTGGTGACTTTAATGCCGCTCTCATGCAGCAGCTCGGTGGCGGTTTCGAAGTTCAGGATGTCGCCGGTGTAGTTTTTGATAATCAGCAGGACGCCTTCGCCGCCGTCAATCTGCATCGCGCATTCGAACATTTTATCCGGCGTCGGCGAGGTGAAGATTTCCCCCGGGCAGGCGCCAGAAAGCATCCCCTGGCCGATATAGCCGCAGTGCATTGGCTCATGGCCGCTGCCGCCGCCGGAGAGGAGGGCGACCTTGCCGGCCACCGGCGCATCGGCGCGGGTGACGTACAGCGGGTCCTGATGCAGGGTCAGCTGCGGGTGGGCTTTAGCCAGCCCCTGTAATTGTTCATTCAGTACATCTTCAACACGGTTAATCAGCTTTTTCATTATTCAGTGCTCCGTTGGAGAAGGTTCGATGCGGCCTCTCTGCTGGCGGAGGCGGTCATCGCGTAGGGGTATCGTCTGACGGTGCAGCGTGCCTGGCGATATGATGATTCTGGCTGAGCGGACGAAAAAAAGAATGCCCCGGCGATCGGGTTTCATTACGAAACATCGCCTGCTTATTTTGTTTCTTTATGGAACGTTTTTGCTGAGAAAACGGTGAAAATGCGAGCTGGCGCGCTTTTTTTCACCTGCTTTAAGCCCCGGTCATCGCAGCCGGCACAGTAGGCGGAAAAAAATTTTTCGCTGATTTTCACGCAGCTGCGCGAGAAAAGCCTGCCGCTAAAGGGGGATGGTAGGGGAATTATGCGGCAGAGGAGCGGATCGGGATCGCAATCCTGACGGAGAACAGGGCTTTTTGTTCCAATATGGAACGTAAAAATTTAACCTGTGTTTCATATCAGAACAAAAAGGCGAAAGATTTTTTTGTTCCCTGCCGGCCCTACAGTGATCGCACTGCTCCGGTACATTCCGTTGAGGCCGCGCTTTACCGGCCGGCGCGGATAACGCCAGGGCTCATCATGTCTACATGCGCACTTATTTGAGGGTGAAAGGAATGCTAAAAGTTATTCAATCTCCAGCCAAATATCTTCAGGGCCCTGATGCTGCTGTTCTGTTCGGTCAATATGCCAAAAACCTGGCGGAGAGCTTCTTCGTCATCGCTGACGACTTCGTGATGAAGCTGGCGGGGGAGAAAGTGGTGAATGGCCTGCAGAGTCACGATATTCGCTGCCATGCGGAACGGTTTAACGGTGAATGCAGCCATGCGGAAATTAACCGCCTGATGGCGATTTTGCAAAAACAGGGCTGCCGCGGCGTGGTCGGCATCGGCGGCGGTAAGACCCTCGATACCGCGAAGGCGATCGGGTACTACCAGAAGCTGCCGGTGGTGGTGATCCCGACCATCGCTTCGACCGATGCGCCGACCAGCGCGCTGTCGGTAATCTACACCGAAGCGGGCGAGTTTGAAGAGTATCTGATCTATCCGAAAAACCCGGATATGGTGGTGATGGACACGGCGATTATCGCCAAAGCGCCGGTACGCCTGCTGGTCTCCGGCATGGGCGATGCGCTCTCCACCTGGTTCGAGGCTAAAGCCTGCTACGATGCGCGCGCCACCAGCATGGCCGGGGGACAGTCCACCGAGGCGGCGCTGAGCCTGGCCCGCCTGTGCTATGATACGCTGCTGGCGGAGGGCGAAAAGGCCCGTCTGGCGGCGCAGGCCGGGGTGGTGACCGAAGCGCTGGAGCGCATCATCGAGGCGAACACCTACCTCAGCGGCATTGGCTTTGAAAGTAGCGGCCTGGCCGCCGCCCACGCGATCCACAACGGTTTCACCATTCTGGAAGAGTGTCACCACCTGTATCACGGCGAGAAAGTGGCCTTCGGCACCCTGGCGCAGCTGGTGCTGCAGAACAGCCCGATGGACGAGATTGAAACCGTGCTGGGCTTCTGCCAGCGCGTCGGCCTGCCGGTGACCCTCGCGCAGATGGGCGTCAAAGAGGGGATCGACGCGAAAATCGCCGCGGTGGCGAAAGCCACCTGCGCGGAAGGGGAGACCATCCACAATATGCCGTTCGCGGTGACCCCGGAAAGCGTGCACGCCGCTATCCTCACCGCCGATCTGTTAGGCCAGCAGTGGCTGGCGCGTTAATTCGCGGTGGCTAAACCGCTGGCGCCGGTCAGCGGTTTTTCTTTCTCCCCTCTGGCAGTGGCTGCCGGAGGGGTTCTCTATGGTAAAACGCGGAAAACAGTATGACTGTTCAGACTCAGGATACCGGGAAGGCGGTCTCTGCCGTTATCGCCCAGTCATGGCATCGCTGCAGCAAGTTTATGCAGCGTGAAACCTGGCAAACGCCGCACCAGGCCCAGGGCCTGACTTTTGACTCTATCTGTCGGCGTAAAACCGCGCTGCTGACCATCGGTCAGGCGGCGCTGGAGGACGCCTGGGAGTTTATGGACGGTCGCCCCTGCGCGCTGTTTATTCTTGATGAGACCGCCTGCATCCTGAGCCGCTGCGGCGAACCGCAAACGCTGGCGCAGTTGGCTGACCTGGGATTTCGCGACGGCAGCTACTGCGCGGAGAGCATTATCGGCACCTGCGCGCTGTCGCTGGCCGCGATGCAGGGGCAGCCGATCAACACCGCCGGCGATCGGCATTTTAAGCAGGCCCTGCAGCCATGGAGCTTTTGTTCGACGCCGGTGTTCGATAACCACGGGCGCCTGTTCGGCTCTATCTCGCTTTGCTGTCTGGTGGAGCACCAGTCCAGCGCCGACCTTTCCCTGACGCTGGCCATCGCCCGCGAGGTGGGCAATTCCCTGCTCACCGACAGCCTGCTGGCGGAATCCAACCGCCACCTTAATCAGATGTACGGCCTGCTGGAGAGTATGGACGACGGGGTGATGGCGTGGAACGAACAGGGGGTGCTGCAATTTCTCAATGTTCAGGCGGCGAGTCTGCTGCATCTTGATGCCCAGGCCAGCCAGGGGAAAAATATCGCCGATCTGGTGACCCTTCCGGCGCTGCTGCGCCGGGCCATCAAACACGCCCGCGGCCTGAATCACGTTGAAGTTACCTTTGAAAGCCAGCACCAGTTTATCGACGCGGTGATCACCTTAAAACCGATCGTCGAGGCGCAAGGCAACAGCTTTATTCTGCTGCTGCACCCGGTGGAGCAGATGCGGCAGCTGATGACCAGCCAGCTGGGCAAAGTCAGCCACACCTTTGAGCAGATGTCAGCCGACGATCCGGAAACCCGGCGGCTGATCCACTTTGGCCGCCAGGCGGCGCGCGGCGGCTTCCCGGTGCTGCTGTGCGGTGAAGAAGGGGTGGGGAAAGAGCTGCTGAGCCAGGCCATCCACAATGAAAGCGAGCGGGCGGGCGGCCCCTACATCGCCGTCAACTGCCAGCTGTATGCCGACAGCGTGCTGGGCCAGGACTTTATGGGCAGCGCCCCCACTGACGATGAAAATGGCCGCCTGAGCCGCCTTGAGCTGGCCAATGGCGGCACCCTGTTTCTGGAAAAAATTGAGTATTTGGCGCCGGAGCTGCAGTCGGCCCTGCTGCAGGTGATTAAGCAGGGAGTGCTTACCCGCCTCGACGCCCGCCGCCTGATCCCGGTGGATGTGAAGGTGATCGCCACCACCACCGTCGATCTGGCCAACCTGGTGGAACAGAACCGCTTTAGCCGCCAGCTGTACTATGCGCTGCACTCCTTCGAGATTGTCATCCCCCCGCTGCGCGCCCGGCGCAACAGCATCCCGTCGCTGGTGCATAACCGGCTGAAGAGCCTGGAGAAGCGTTTCTCTTCGCGGCTGAAAGTGGACGATGACGCGCTGGCCCAACTGGTGGCCTACTCGTGGCCGGGAAATGATTTTGAGCTTAACAGCGTGATAGAGAACATTGCCATCAGCAGCGACAACGGCCACATTCGGCTAAGCAACCTGCCGGAATATCTCTTTTCCGATCGGCCGGGGGGCGATAGCGGCTCATCGCTGCTGCCGGCCAGCCTGACCTTTAGCGCCATCGAAAAAGAGGCCATCATTCACGCTGCCCGGGTGACCAGCGGGCGGGTGCAGGAGATGTCGCAACTGCTGAATATTGGCCGCACCACCCTGTGGCGCAAAATGAAGCAGTACGATATCGACGCCAGCCAGTTCAAGCGCAAGCATCAGGCCTAGCCTCCTCGATACGCGCCATGAAGAACAGGGCGTCCGACAGACGATTGCTGTAGCGTTTGAGCGCGTCGCGCAGTGGGCCAAATTGGCCATCCTCTGCCGTGCGAATGCGCTAGCGATGAGTGTGACGGGGCCCGCCGCATAACGGCGGGTAACGAGGTTAATTTTCCCCGGCGAGCGCCGGGGGAAGGCTTATTTTTTAATAACCGAGTTGAGGTCGCCGAGTTTAGCGGCGGGGTTCTTATGGCACTGCTGCAGCATTTTCGGCACCGAGACGGTCTCGACTTCATGCCAGTCGACATAGTCCCCGCCGCTGAAGTCGGTGTTGCGATTCACTACCCAGAAGGCCACCGGGGTCATGCTTTTCGGGTTCATATCCATAAATTCCTGACAGGTCATATTCTGCGGTGTGGTTTCCAGAACCGCGAACGCCGGGCTGGTCATCAGACAGAATGTGGTGGCCGCTACGGTCAGTACGAGTGCTTTAGGCAAATTCATTTTCTTCTCCAGTGACAAAATACGGCTTAAGCCCGAGCATGCTTCATCTTATTTCTCAGGACCAGAAAGCCGATGGCGCTAAATATCATTTCAACGCCGATAAATGCGGTAATAAATAACCAGCTTTGCTGCGGGTTCATTGCCAGCCACAGGCAGGCGATAATTAAATCCAGCAGGCCGATAAAAATATTCCAGCCAGCGCCGCTTTGTTTTCGGGTTTTACATCCGCTGACGATGCGGGAAATACCGCCGAGAACAAATAAAAAGCCGAATAAAAAGGCCAGACTGCTCATGCCGTTGAGGGGATTGACGACAAAACTCAGGCCGAGCACGATCCAGGCGATGGCGAAGATCAGCGCCACCAGGCGTGATTTCCAGTGCTGCTGACGGAAAACAATCAGGCTGTATAGTGAATAGAAGCCGCAGATCATGAACAACATGCCGGTCACCGTGGCGAGATACCAGCCGGCGACCAATGGCCAGGCCAGACAACAGGCTCCGCAGATAAACAGCAGGGCGGCCATCATGCCGGCATGCCGTTTATATCGAATGAAGACGCGTGGGCTAAACGCATTTAAGGTGTAATGGCTAAACATAAACATAATTGCTCCGCAGATCCGGTTGGCGGCCTGACGCTGAATAAAATACGTTATGATTTATTCAGCGGGCCAAAAGAAATGTCTGAGGAAAATAGTAGGCCGTGCCATCGCCAGGCGTAAATAAGAGTGCTGAGGTCACTTTATACGCCTTGTCTGACAGCTGTCAGACAAGGCCCGCAATATCGATCCCGGGCTCTGATTCTCAATAACCACGATATTTTTTAAGCTGGCTGCGTTTGGTGATGCTTACCGATTTTAATCAGGAGTTAACGATGAAAAAAGTCATTCTGGCGAGCCTGCTGGCAACCATGATGGGTACCTCTCCGGTGTGGGCAGCAGATAACGCGACGGCAGCGCCTGCCGCGGCAGCCACAGCGCAGGTGCAGAAAGAAGCCGCCGATGTGTTACAGGTGGCGGTTCAGGGCGCGAACGCGATGCGCGACGTCCAGTTCGCCCGTCTGGCGCTGTTTCACGGCCAGCCGGAGAGCGCCAAAAAACTGACAGACGACGCCGCCGCGCTGCTGGCCGCCGATGACGCCAGCTGGGCGAAGTTCGTGAAAACCGACGCGACAGCCAAAATGATCGCCGATCGCTATGTGGTGATCAATGCGACCATCGCCTTGTCTGAAGACTATGTGGCCACCCCGGAAAAAGAGAGTGCCATTAAATCTGCCAACGAAAAACTGGCGAAAGGCGATCAGAAAGGGGCTATCGATACCCTGCGCCTGGCCGGTATTGGCGTGATTGAGAACCAGTATCTGATGCCGCTTAACCAGACCCGTAAGGCGGTGGCGCAGGCGCAAAAACTGCTGAAAGCCGGGAAGTATTACGAAGCGAATCTGGTGCTGAAAGGCGCTGAAGAGGGCATCGTGGTGGACAGCGAGATGCTGGTGGCGGGTAACTGATCCTCGTTCCACCCTGAGAGAGCGCAGAGGAAGAGACTGACAAGGATGTCCCCTTAACGGTCGGGCAGCGGACTGCCCGACCGGAACGGCTAGCGGCCGATGAGGGCGTCGATTTCGCCATCGATCTCGCACAGGATGCCGGTGATGTGCTGTACCACCTCCAGACAGCTTGCCGGCGTCAGCGAATCAGGTCGCTTAGCCTCAAAAGGGGCGCACAGTTGTTGTAGCGCAGTAATCCCCAGGATTTGTGCTGAACCGTGCAGACGGTGCAGCGCCCGCAGAAAGGTCTGCGGTTCATGCCGGGCGATAGCCTGTCCGGCGGCCTGTAAATCTGTGGCCGACGCATCGCGGAACGTCTCCAGCATCTCAGCCATCAGCGCCTGGTCTCCCCCCGTATTTTCGGTCAGCACGCTGAGCTTCAGATGCCGGGCGGCGTTAGGTGATGCGTGGCCCACCGCTAAGCGGCTGAGCTCATGGCTCAGCGTCTGAACCGACACTGGCTTAAACAGACACATATTCATGCCGCTGGCCAGACATGCCTCCCGCGACTGCGGCAGCGCGCTGGCGGTCACTCCCCAAATCACCAGGCTCGGGTAGCGTCGGCGTAACGACGCCGCCAGCGCCAGGCCATCTTTCTTCGGCATATTGAGGTCCGTGATCAGCAGATCGTAATGTTTGCCGGCGAGCTTATTCTCCGCTTCTTCACCGTCGCAAGCTTCATCGACACTGTAGCCGATAGTGTTGAGCTGGCGTTTGAGCAACAGCCGGTTGGTGGGGTGGTCGTCCGCTATCAATATCGACAGCCCGGGCAGGGCCTGCGGCCTGGCGGGCAACGCCTGTGGCGCGTGAATCGCGCAGCGACTCACCCTGGCCGGCAGCGTGATGGTGAAAGTGGTCCCCACACCCGGACGGCTGACCATCTCCAGCCGGCCCTGCATCAGCGTAACCAGCTCCTGGCAAATGACCAGCCCCAGCCCGGAGCCGGTCTGCTGGCGTCCCTGGCGCGCCTGGGCATAGCGATGAAAGAGGGTGGCCTGCTCAGCTTCACTGATCCCGCAGCCGCTGTCGCTAACGATGAGGGTCAGCTCTCCCTGTGTCTCATCCGCCTGCGCCAGCCGGCAGGAGATCTGAATCGCGCCCTCGGCGGTAAACTTCAGCGCATTGCCGATGAGATTATTGAGAATTTGCCGCAGCGCCTGAGGGTCGACCCACAGCGCGATCCCCTCCTGCAGAGGGAGATGGCAATGCAGCGCGATCCCCTTCTGCTGCGCCAGCGCGCCGAAGGTGTGGCACTGCTGCGACACCACCTGCGCCACATCGCTCCACTGTGGGGTGATCTGGTATTTTCCCGACTCAATCTTGTCGATATCGAGAATATTGCCGATAAGTCCCAGCAGGGTTTGCGCCGTCGACCCCGCCAGCTCGATCGCCTCTTTACGCTGACCGACGTTCAGCTCCGGTTTCGCCAGCAGTTCCAGAAAGCCGACGATGGCGCTCACCGGCGTGCGCAGCTCGTGGCTCATGCTGGCCAGAAAGCGACTCTTGGCTTTTGTCGCTTGAATCGCTTTGTCTTTTTCCCGCTCCAGCGCGCAGGAGAGGGCTTCCTTCTGCGCCAGCTCCTCTTCCAGCCGCTGCTGAGAGTCTTTACGTTTGCGCACTTCCCGGCACAGGGAGAGTCCCCACCCGAGGCTGATGGCGATCAGCACCAGCGCGAAGGCGATCAGCTGGTAAAACTGGCGGCTGTACTGGCTCCAGTTCTCTATTTGCTGGCTGGAAATTTTCGACCATTTCTCGGTCATCTGCAGAATATCCCGCGGCGGAATGGCCTGCAGCGCTTTGCTGAGGATGGCGGCCAGCACCGGCTCATCGCGCGGGATCGCCAGCCGAATGGCGGCGACCGGGAGTCCGTCGATGCGGGCGTAGTGCAGACCCTGTGGATAATAGTGGTCGATCATATAGCGGGCGGAAAGCTCCGACGCTACCGCGGCATCCACCTCGCCTTCCTCCACCATCTTCATCGCGACGCCAACGTTATCCGTCTCCACCCAGTCAACCTGTGGAAAGCGCGCTTTCAGGTCGTGGGCGGCGATTGGCCCCACTGGCAGGGCGATCCGCGCCGGGCGGGCCAGCAGATGTGGGTCGGGGGCGCTGCCGCGGGCGACCAGCACAAAAGCCACGTTAATCAGCGGGTCGCTGAGGGTGACGAAGGCCTGCGGCTGTGGGGTCAGGGTCGCGGCGGGCATGATCGCCCAGTCCTCTTTTTCCATCCGCTTTGCCAGATCCTGACGGTTGCGCACCAGGATGGGGTCAAACTGCAGCCCGGTCTGTAGCGAGAAAATATTCAGCATATCGGCCATAATGCCGCGCAGCTCGTCCTCGTCATCCACCAGAGTAAAAGGCGGAAAGTAGGGGTTGACCAGCAGGCGGACGCGACGATGCTTCTGTAGCCAGCGCTGCTCTTCGGCGCTAAAGGATAGAGACGTATTGAGAAATGACAGATCGCCGCGGTTGAGCCAGTTTTGCATGATCCGCATCGCGGTATCGCTGTCGATAGCGTGGATAAAACGGTCAAGGAGCTGGTGCAGCGCCGGTCGATCCTCGCGGGTGACAAAGCGGTTGTGCTGCTCCTGCTGACGAAAATAGTGCGCGATGACCAGCGATTGCGAGAAATATTTCGAGATGCAGTGGCCGGTGGTGATGTTATTGCCGATGAAATACTGATTCTCGCCGCTGACCACCGAGGCGAGAGCCTGATAGTCGCTATCGTAAAGGGTGATTTTGGCGTTGGGAAACGCCTGCTGAATGATATCGAAAAAGGCGCAATCGCGGGTGCAGGCCAGCGTGACGCGGCGGTCGGTGGTCAGCGGCGGCAGGGGGGATTTTAGCGAGGTGACCAGCGTCGGCCAGGTTTTGATCAGCGGTGCGGTGTGCGTCAGTCCCGGGGCGAGCGCATCCCGGTGCGCCACCTGAGTGAGCAGGGTATCCACCTGGCGGTCGGCCAGGGCGGCCAGCGCCTGCTGCTCGGTGTCATATTGGCGGATAACCACCTTCAACCCGAGGCTGTGCGCCATTAGCGCCAGATAGTCGGCGTTAATTCCCTGATAGCTCTCCTCGTCACTGTCGTAGACGATAGGCGTCATCTCAGGCAGCCAGGTGCCGACGGTCAGCGTCGGCCGGGCGGCCAGCCAGACCTTTTCCGTATCGTTAAGCGGAATGTCGATTGCCGCAATGTGGGCATGGCTTTTCAGCTCCAGTTGCTTCATGGCAAACGCGGCGGGGGAGTGGCTTAGCGCCAGTCCGACAATCAGGGATAAAATAAGACGAACGACCATGGCATCACCCTATTTTATTGCGTTGCGCAAAGTCATAAAGCTCAAGCAGGGAGCTGCAGCCTAATTTATCCATCAGACGGACCTTATAGGTGCTGACCGTCTTATTGCTGATATTCATTTTGCTGCCGATGGTGGTGTAGTCGACGCCGCTGAGGATATAGCGAAAGACTTTCATCTCCTGCGTTGACAGCGTATCCAGCCGGTCCTGATCGGTGATGCCGTGGGTGCAGAAGCGCTCCAGTGAAAAGGGGAAATAGCTGTAGCCATTATTGGCCGCCTCGATCGCGGCGAGGATATTATTCATTCCCTCTTTTTTACTCACAAAACCATTGGCCCCGCAGTCGGCGCTGCGTTTGCCGTAGAACCGTTCATTTTTGGCGGAAATGACGATAATTTTTCCCTGGTAGCGGCGTTTGCGCAGCTGCTCAAGAACGTCGATGCCGCTGAGCTCCGGAATATCGACGTCGACGATCAGCAGGTCAGGCTGCATGGTTTCGGCGGTCTGTACCGCATGGGCGCCGCTGTCGAGTTCCGCTGCGACGGTAATGCCGTTGCTGTCGAGAAGGTTGCGAATGGCGATACGTGCCAATGGATGATCGTCAATGATTATCGCATTCATGGGGGCGTAAATCCTGATATGAAAAAAGAGGGCGATGCCTGATGCAGGTGCGGCGGGGGTTATTTTTATCGGTGCCGTAATAAGGCGCAATTGTAACACAAATCGTTTTCGGCCGGGAAAATATTGTGGATGTGTGCCTGCCGAATATATTTGCATATCGGGATGACAGCTGTAGGAAAAGGCGTTCGCTTGCTTCAGCGCTGTCTGCTGTTAAAAAAAATGCAAACGATTAATCTGCGCTTTTTAAGGTGAGGTGCCGGGAATATCGTCCGGTGACAGCTGGCAGGTAAAATAATAACAATGGTAAAAGCAAAGCGCCCCCTCTGGCGAAAATGGGCTTGGAAACGTCTGATGGCAGGAATAATCGTCCTGGCAATAAGTAACGCCGCGGTGGGAAAGGACGTGACGACCACTGAGGCGCGGACGCGCGATATGATGCGCTGTCAGGATTATCTGCAGCTGGATCCGCGCACCTGGACGCCGATGGTGATCTGGCTGATGAACGATCCTTTTTCCCTGCAGCCGCCGGAGTGGACCGACTTCCATGAAGCCGAGCTGGTGCTGACGCCGATCCTCACCGAAATCTGCCGTCAGGAGCCAGATGCCTGGCTGACTTCGCTGCGGGAACGGCTCAATTCTTATCAGCAGGTGCGGTCGCTGAACTAAGCGACCGCGGTAAAGCGGCAGAAAAAGTGACTAAACGTGCAGTTAGCGGCCAATTTCTGCGCCGAAGATCAGCAGCGGCCCGCTTTTTTCGACAGGGCGTCGCAGGTTTTGCTCGCTGGCGTCGGGTTGGCGCCGGCACAGATGGCATCCGAGACGGTGCTACTGCCGCCCAGCGGGATCAGTCCATACAGTTTCGGCTCGGCGGCTTTAGTCACATAGCAGCGATGGCGGGTGTTGCCGATGGTCGCCACAAAGTTGGTTTTCACATCCTGCTGCTTCGCATCGGAAATGGTCACCTGCGAAACATCGACATTAAAGGCAAAAGCGGCGGCTTCTTTCATTTCGCTTTCCGTCGCCATCGGTGGTTTAGCTACGCAACCCGTTAATAACAGTGCCAGACAGGTACTGACTGATATATCCCGTATTTTCATATTTTCATCCTTTTGTGTGAGTCAGCGGGTTGTATATATGAGCGACGGGAGGGGGGCGTTGATTTTGATCAGCTGGTACAGGGAAGGGGTATTTTTCGGAAATTGGCCTGAATTGTTAAAGTTATCGTGAGCAGTATGAATTCCAGCGTTGCGGGAATGAAAGGTGTTTTATGCCGACCTTGCGTAGTAAGACAGAGTAAACAGGAACGCGGCAATGATGGACTGGCTTCGGGAGGTGGGCAACGCAGATGGCCTGCGCAAACTTTTGCCAGGATAGAGCACTGTCTATCTTAGCGTAAGCGTAAATTTTCCTTTCGCGATAACGGATTTTTTATCCTCTTAGCGGAATGGCAAGAAAATGCTGACCACGCGCATTGCTCAACGGCTTATGTTGCCATTTTATCGCTATTCTAAAATTTAGAAACAAAAAAGCCACTCTTTCGAGTGGCCTAACTGTATGTATTTACTGCTAAAATTTGGTGGCCCCTGTTGGGTTTGAACCAACGACCAAGCGATTATGAGTTCCTAACGGAACAACCGAAAATCAATAGTTTGTTTTATTAATCATTGACATAGATTGCCATTGTTTGCCAGATTTTGCTCATCTTTCACCATTTCTATCGCCACTTCATCGCCATTGGTTTGCCCGATTTGTATTGATGAAATTTCCGCACTATAAACATCGTGAACAAAATCCCGCAAGGAGACTAGGCTGGCGTCAGAAACATCTCGTGATGAAAGGAACTCTTCTACAAAAGCGGGTCCATGAAGTCCAGTCTCTGGGCTAAAGTTCTCGACTTCACCAACTGGAATTAAAAAAATACCTAATGATTTTAGCTTTGAGTTTAATTCATCAAAAGTTGATCTTACTTTTCCCTTGGGTAATCCATTGATCCCATGTGTCTTTACTGTATTCCATGGTTTTTTATTTTTGAATTGTTCTTCAACTTTACTTTTTGAGAGTTCTCTTGCATCAGTAGAATTAATGAACTCCAATAATTTTATTTTAAATTCTTCTGGTTCAATAGGCTTTATTTGTTGTGTAACCTCCGAATCTATTTTTCTCCATAAATCCATTATTTCTGTTTTATTAGAAGGTTCACAGCCAAAAGCATCTAACGTTTTAGATAATGTATTCTTTTCGGAAATTAAATCAAAATCAAAAATTGCTTTAACAGGGATGCCTGAAGGATGTAGTGCCTTAACAATTCCTGGGATGGCATGCTTTCCTCCGGACGGAATATAACAAGTATCGGGGTATGTTTTTCCTTCTTTATTTATGAGGTAATCTGCGGTGAAATTAAATAAACGGCAGTCACTATCGTCTTCACAAACTATAACCTGCTCATGAAACAATGAATCCAATGCATTTGAATATCTGAGGTTAGGTTTTGACCATAAAAGTTCAACAGCTTCTCTGTCTATTTCATGGACAATGTTTTCATCGTCTTTACGTTGGATTCTTAATATTTTTATATTTCCTTTTGTACCTTCTAAAAAACCTCTTAATATATCGCTGCTATGTGTCGCCACAAAAAGTTGACCAGAAACCTCAGAGGATAAAGTTTCACCAAGCAATCTCATCTGTGGCGGGTGTAAAAATGCTTCCGGTTCATCAATCATAAGTATATCAGTTTTATTGACTATGCATTCGAATAATATTCCTGCATAGCTTTTAACACCATCACCTTGCTTGTCAAGCAAAGGAAGTTGAGTAACTAAATTAACATATTCATCGCTTACTCTATCGGCTGGTAAATTTTTATGATCCAGTGTACCAACATGAATTGGTAGGAAATACCCGCCTCTGTAGTTAAACATTATATCCTTATTGAATGCTCTTTTAAAAAGAGAGCTAATATGAGACATTAATTTGCTGTTATCATATAATAAATGTTGAGGGCGTGTTTGTGAATCACCACGTTTAACATGTGTTTGTTGTTCACAGATATTTAGTCTGTCATGCGCAGTGACGTTTTTTATAAAAACCGCCCAGGTTCCTACAACTTTTTCATCCGTCTCCCATGAAAGCAGAGATGAATGGTGTATAGACATTGCACCATAAGAATAATGGTCATTTGAAAAGTGACCATAGCTTTTTAGTTTTTGAATAAGATCATCCACAGTTCCAGATTTATTGAGTCGTAATTTTGATACTACGTGACCGCTATTAGTGTGTTCGTATGAGCTTATCTCTATAATTTCTCGGAGTGTTTGAGATTTTCCACTATTGTTTGGGCCAACGATAATTACTTTCTCATCCTTGTTGAATGAAACGCTTTGGCCGCCGGAAAATGTTATTTCAGATACATGGACGTTTAGTTTTCCTGACATAAATAGTTACCTGTGAGGTTGTTTATGGGGTTCAACTTTACAGCATCTTCTAAGTGGTCTGGTGCAAAGTGCGCATATCGCATGGTCATTTTTATATCTGTATGACCGAGTACACGCTGCAACACCAAAATATTACCGCCATTTATCATAAAGTGACTAGCGAAGGTGTGGCGTAAAACGTGGGTAAGTTGCCCCTGCGGTAATTCTATGCCTGTCCTTTCCAGCGCCGACCGGAACGCGCCATAACAGTCACTAAACAACCGGCCTTTTTTATCATCTGGCAGAGACTCATAGAGCTCTTTGCTGACTGGAACGGTGCGGTTTTTTCTACCTTTCGTGTTGGTGTATGTGATTTTGTATTTCGCAAGTTGGCTTTTCCTCAGACTCTCGGCCTCAGACCACCGTGCGCCAGTGGCGAGACAGATTCTTACCACAGTTTCTAAATCAGGGTGGTCATGCCGTTTACACTCACCGAGCAGTTGCGAAATTTGGTCTTGAGTTAGCCAGGCCATTTCCATTTCTTCTGTACGGAATGGGCGCATGTTTTTCAGTGGGTTTTCACCCTTCCATTCACCGAGGCGATTTAGCTCATTGAATACCGCCCGGAAGTAGGCCAGCTCAAGATTAAGCGTGCGAGGAGATACCTCTTTCACCCTGTTTGAACGGGCATACTCACCTTTTAACCTTTTTTCTCGGTAGCGGGAAAACATCTGCGCATCGAAATCGCGTGCGAGTGGTTCGCCCATACAATCAAAAGCATGGTGCATGGCTAACTGACGTTTCAAGCCGTCTTTCAGCGTAATGCCATGAGCGCTATACCATGAATCAACCAGTTCTTTTAACGTGCGCCTGTCTTCCTTTTCTTCCTGCCACGGGTTTTGAACGGTGTACTGTTCAAACGCCAGAGCCTCGCCCTTAGTAGCGAATTTCTTTCTGATACGTTTGCCTTTTGCACCGTTTGGGTAGAGCTCACAAATCCAACCGCCAGCCGGATTTTTACGGACAGTCATCAATTAACCTCGCTGTATACACCCACTACACGGCCAATCGTTTTTATTTCATCTATCCCGCACTCAAACGGTACTTTTCCGCCCGCAACATGTAACTTTTTGCCGGGTAGGAGCGTCAATTCTCTGATGCTGGTAGCCCCCTCAATATCAACCAACCAAAGGCCATCAGAAAGTGAGGCATCTTGTTCTATGAAGTGCAGCTTTCCATCGGCGCGAACAGCAATACCCTTTGTCATTTGCTTGCTAAAAAAACCAGCGTCAATACTCAATGGTGAATTTTCTTCGAGCTTTCCATCACTCAGAGTGAAGGAGTCTATCGTTTTCGGATCCGTTGGGGACGGTTTTCCATCATATTGAGAGCCTTGCCCGGTAAGAAGCCATAGCAGGCTTGCTCCGGTTTCTAGTGCGCACTGTACGGCGAAATCATAAGAAACAGTGCCTCGCGTATAGCGGTTTTGTAGGGAACTGGCGGCAATATTGAAGTGCCGGGCTAGCTGGATTTTTTGAGTAAAACCATATACTTGACAAATTCTATCCAGCAACTCGTCGTTATTCACCTGAGCATCAAGTATCAAAATTTATTCCTTTGGGTATTTACTAATACTCATTCGAGTATTAGTATCGTTGCTAATTCGGGCAATCAGTGGCAGAAGTTGGCAAACAGAGGCCATTGATTGCAAACATTGTCAAAATGGGAATCATGCAACATGGCTTCTGAAATCGCAATCATCAAAGTGCCTGCACCTATCGTTACTCTGCAACAATTCGCAGAGCTTGAGGGTGTTTCTGAACGCACCGCTTACCGCTGGACAACCGGCGACAACCCTTGTGTACCAATCGAACCCCGCACCATCCGTAAAGGCTGTAAGAAAGCAGGTGGCCCGATTCGTATTTATTACGCACGCTGGAAAGAAGAACAGTTGCGTAAGGCGTTGGGTCATTCCCGTTTTCAACTTGTTATCGGTGCTTAATTCACTTTATGTGAATTGTAAGGATGCAACATGTTTGATTTTCAGGTTTCCAAACATCCCCACTATGACGAAGCATGCCGGGCCTTTGCGCAGCGTCACAACATGGCGAAGCTGGCCGAGCGTGCGGGTATTAATGTTCAGACGTTACGTAACAAGCTCAACCCGGAACAGCCTCACCAGTTTACGCCGCCTGAATTGTGGCTACTGACTGACCTGACCGAAGACTCAACACTAGTTGATGGTTTTCTGGCGCAAATTCATTGCCTGCCATGTGTACCGGTTAATGAGCTGGCTAAAGACAAATTGCAGTCTTATGTCATGCGCGCAATGCGTGAACTCGGCGAACTGGCGAGCGGTGCGGTATCTGATGAACGCCTGACCTCTGCCCGTAAGCACAACATGATTGAAAGCGTAAATGCTGGCATTCGCATGTTGTCTTTGTCGGCGCTGGCGCTGCATGCGCGCCTACAGACTAATCCAGCTATGACAAGCGTTGTCGACACCATGAGCGGCCTAGGTGCCTCATTCGGCCTGATGTGAGGTGCTTATGTTGAATACTGAACCGTCATTTGCATCCCTGCTTAAGAAGCAAAGTCCTGGCATGCACTTCGGCCACGGCTGGATCGCCGGTAAGGACGGCAAGCGCTGGCACCCGAGCCGCTCACAGGCTGATTTACTGGCTGACCTGTCCACCAAAAAACAGGGGAAATCATGGCTATCGAAGCTGTTTCCGCGAATGTTCCGCTAAAGGCGGGCGAGCGTCTGGCTGGTCTCAATCACATAGCTGAATTGCGCGCGAGATATTGGGGCGATAGCTGGAAAGAGGTTGAACGTTTTGTCGATGATATGCTTGATAAACGCGATCCACAATTTGAAGAAAATAATCGGGCGCTGGCCGCAATTTTCTTTCTGGCAAAAATTCCGGCGGCTCGTCATGAGCTCGAGTTAAGTGAGATGACCACTGACGAGAAAAAAGCATTGATTACAGCGATGAATCATTTTCGTGCAGTGGTGAGCTTATTTCCAAAACGGCTAACCATGCCTAATTAATCCAAACAGAAATTTAATGGCGTAAACCCGCCGGGCTTCTTATTGCCCGAAATCAGGAGAAATAAATATGCAGAAAGAATTAAAAAACATCTTTGTCGCCGAAAGTGATCCACTCATGGCCGTGATTGACATAGCCAAGCGCGAAGAGCGTAAAGGTCGCGCTCTCGCCGTTTCAATTCGTCTTGAAGCTCTGGCAACACATATCGCAAACAAAGGCTTAAACGGGGTTGAAGCGGCAGAACTTCTGCGCCGTGAAGCCACCCGCTATGAAAACGAATCTCAGGAGCTGCACTAATGGCCGACGCAATGGATTTAGCACAACTGCGCGAGCAGGAAGACCGCGAACGCCACATAAGCAACGCGCGCAGCCGTATCGCTGCGCCTTCCCGTTTTCTATGCGAAGAGTGTGACGCACCAATACCGGAAGCTCGCCGCATTGCGATTCCGGGCGTGGCCTTTTGCGTCACCTGCCAGCAAATCGAAGAACTCAAATCAAAACATTACAGAGGTGTTTAATATGGAACTGAATAAAAGAGAGGCATTTTTCGCGGCGATATTTAACGGTTTTTTATCTCATAAAGACCAGTTTAATGATGCTAATCCTGATGAGGCTATCCGCGAATGCTGGGCGATGGCTGACCGTATTATTTACCACTCTAACCGAGTGGAATCACCACGCGAGATTGCTAACAGATGGATTAATAAAAATATCGTTATTGTTGATACCGAAACTACGGGGCTGGACAAAGAAGCCGAAATAATAGAAATATCAATCATCGACTGTACCGGTGCTATTCTGCTTAACACCCTTATTAAACCATCCAAAAATATTCCTGCAGAAGCTACCGAGATTCATGGAATCACAAATGAAATGGTTGAGGATGCGCCAAGCTGGAAAGAAATGTTACCTCAAGTCTTAGAGCTAATATCGCACGGTTGGGTTGCTTATAATGCGAAATTTGACGCGAGAATGTTAGAGCAAGCGTCAGGCTCTCGTGTTGACACTGATTATTTTGGTGCGCCTGAGTGTGCTATGCAACTCTATGCTGAATATAACGGTGAGTGGGATAAAAAACGCCGCAAATACAAATGGAAGAAACTAACCGACGCCGCTACATCGTTAGATGCGTGGCCGGAAGAAATTGACGAGAATCCGCACCGTGCGCTTTATGATTGCTATCTGACGTTGGGTGTAATCCGTTCTATTGCCGGGGGTAAAAAATGAGCCTCCGCATTGTAATAGGTAACAAATGGGTTATTACCAGCGACCAATGTCAATTCATCCTGAATGAAAAGAAAGTCGTTAAGTCCGGTAAAAAAGCTGGTGAAGAATGGCTCGACACTATCGGCTATTATCCGAAGATTAACCAGCTTATTTCCGGCCTGATACACCATCAGATTCATGGCTCGGATATTACTGCCATTGACGCTATGGCGGAAGAAATTGAGCGGGTAGGGCAACTATGCATAGCAGCCATTCAAGGGGCTAGCGTTGATGCATAGCTCTACGGTTGCTTATGCTTATCCGTGGAATGCTCCACGGTCGGCAATAGCCAGCCCATATCTTACCTATGACCAACAGCATCGCCGCGACCGTATGTTCGCGGCTTTGCTGCATGCGCGAAAAGTGCTTTCTCTCCAGCCTGAGTGCGTGCGTTTTGACGTATATCGTACCGCTACGGTGCTGGAACAAAATCAGGGTAGTCAACGAGCCAATGCTTTTTTAATCAGCTTCTGTAAAAAGGCATTGCCACGTCTTGAACTGGTCGCAAAAAAATACGAGAGCGCGGGTATCAACAGTAATGTCTCAACTGCCGTTTTCGGTGGTCATTTTGACACCCGACTCATGCAATATCTGGCGTCACGTATGGTTAATCTGGTCGCCAGATATAACCGCCTTCCTGATATGTCGCGAGCCGATGTTGACCTACTGGCCGGTGACATTGCTAATTTCATTCGTTCTGAGCTGGCAAATATTGATGATTCAGGTTTTGGTGAGCTCAAAACGCTATACACCTGGTACATGCACGCTGGTTTTATTTCTCTGCAATTCAATGTCCCCCCTCCCCATTGGGAGCGCGTGGCAAATAAATACTTCAACAAAGATGATATCGCCCCAGCAGTAATCCGTATGTTTACTGAGTCATGGTGGCGTAATCGTCTGCGTCGTGTCGCATCGGCATGGCGCGAACATCTACAAATTGCAGTCGGCAACGTCAGCAAGAAACGACACGCCTACGCGAGTAAAAACTGTGTGACTGACTGGCGTGAGCAGAAACGCCGCACGCGCGAATTTCTCAAGGGACTGGATCTCGAAGACGAAGACGGCAACCGCATCAGCCTGATAGAAAAATATGACGGTTCTGTCGCTAACCCTGCGATACGCCGCTGCGAGCTGATGACCCGCATCCGTGGGTTTGAAAATATCTGCAATGAATTAGGTTATGTAGGGGAGTTTTACACCCTGACCGCACCGTCTAAATATCACGCCACGACTAAAGCGGGCTACCGTAACAGTAAATGGAACGGCGCCAGCCCGTCGGACACGCAGAGCTATCTAACCGGCCTTTGGGCGCGCATACGCGCCAAGCTGCACCGGGAAGAAATCCGCATTTTCGGCATACGTGTTGCCGAGCCTCACCATGATGGTACGCCGCATTGGCACATGCTTATGTTTATGTTGCCGGAAGACGTTGAGCGCGTGCGTCTTATCATCCGTGATTATGCGTGGGAGGAAGACCGCCACGAACTGAGAAGCGATAAAGCCAAAAAAGCACGTTTCCACGCCGAAGCTATTGACCCGGAGAAGGGCAGCGCTACCGGCTATGTTGCTAAATACATTTCGAAAAATATCGACGGATATGCTCTCGATGGCGAAACCGATGACGAAAGCGGTGAACTGCTTAAAGAGACTGCCCCCGCCGTATCAGCATGGGCGGCGCGCTGGCACATCCGTCAATTCCAGTTTATTGGCGGCGCGCCGGTGACGGTCTACCGTGAATTGCGTCGTCTCGCTGATACCGAGACCGCGCACGGTCTGAGCGTTGAATTTGCCGCCGTCCATGATGCCGCTGACGCCGGTGACTGGGCTGGTTACGTTAATGCGCAGGGTGGCCCGTTTGTCCGTCGCGACGATTTGCAGGTGCGCACGCTGTATGAGCCTCGCGCCGAGTTTAACCAGTATGGTGAGGAAACTATCTGCATTCGTGGCGTGTACGATTCCGCCGTCGGCGCTGACACCCCGATTTTAACCAGGCTAACGCAGTGGAAAATTGTGCCGAAGCGTGCTGTTGATTTGGCCGTTGACGTCAAGGGCGCTCCTGCGCCCTCTCGGAGTTCTGTCAATAACTGTACGGGAAGCGAGAGCTATCCGCCGGAGCTGGATTTATCAAAACCGTTGAGTCGAAGTGAAAGGCGGAAGCTAACGACCAGGCTCAGGGATAAAAAACGGGTTATCAGGCGTGATTTTGTCCACGGAACGGATAAACAAAGCGCGGCAATTGAAAGAACAATAGACGAGATCCAGCTCCTGACCGGTGAAAGCATTAGCCGGGGCGAGGCTATACACCTTTTAGCAGGTGGTAAAAGCAACATAAACGGAAAATGGTGTCGTGGATCTGCAAACGGTGAAATTTTCCGGGCGACACCATCGAACGAGGCTAGGGCAGAGGCTAACCGGGGAAAAGCCAGAGAAATCTTAAACCGTGTTGCGAGGTTAGCTAATGTCTGCAAGGCGAATTACTAACTAACTTCATCCATATCAGCGACATACAAATCATTGTCGAGATATTTTTCGCTTCCATCTTTTTATGGATACATGGTACTGTATATTTATACAGTGTCCCATGTAGGAGGTTGTGTGGATAGAGAGTTAAACAAGCAAGTCATGATTGAACGGGTGGAAATGATTGCGCGTCTGACAACAGAGGGTGTGTGTCAGGAAAGGGATCGTGAAATTGCTTTAAATTTAATCGCGGAGATAGCAAGAGGTAACTTGATGAAAAACAACTCTTTTTCTGTTGTTTTTACTCCAACCCCTGTAGAAAAACGATTAAAAAAAGGGGGAGAAGTGGGAGTTAACATCACGTTAGATAAAGAACAGAAAGTAGGGCAGCAAGTAATTGATGCATTTCAGAACGAACTAACTAGACGAGTACAGACCATTTTTCCGACAACGCGTATTACGGTAAAAAAAGGGGCAATGACGGGAGTCGAGTTAGTGGGATTTGACCAAGAGTCAGATCGAGAGGCATTAGACGGTATTCTCCAGGAGGTTTGGGAAGACGATAGCTGGAGATAAAAGCAATAACCTCAGCGGCGGAAAAACTGGTTTTTTTGCCGCTGAGGTTGAACAACGAGAGAAGCGAGGCGTTAGTCATGGGAAAACACGATTGCAACTATCAAATCGTTTACCGCGGCGAAACGTTACAAAAGTACGAGCCTGGCGGGTGGGTATTTTTCCAACGACCAAAAGAATGTGGTGGTGGTTACTGGTTTGGCCGCACATACGATGGTGTTTTTATGCTGGATCTGGAAAGACCTGTTTCACTTCATGACGGCATAATCTTTTTAAATCAGTTGAACGAAGTCGCGTCTAACTTCATGACTTTTGATGATGATTTTAAGCTGAGTTAGTGTAGCAAACCGTATGCATGCATCTGATGCATCATTTTGCATGCAGATCTACATTCATAAATTGACGATCGCCGACAGAGCTGGCGCGGATCCGATGGCCTGTTGCAATTGCATTAAAACCGACCCATGAAGCGGGCAGGCGAGGCGGGGAAAGCACTGCGCGCCAGCGTACTTTTGCGCATTTATTTTCGCAGCCTGAGCGTGTAGCTGTGCCGCGCAGGTTCGCGAGGGTGTCGGTGGGTGGTGCGGGGGTGTTTGAGGACGTGGCGGGCTTCTGAGGCGGTCAGGCGTGGGGGTAAGAAAAAGCCGCCCGGAGGCGGCGGAAATCAGTCACTTTCGGTGTCGAGGGTGTAACTTTTGAACCGGATCACCTCCTGACCGGCCCAAGCGTTGACCTCGCGCATCCGGTCTTGTAGCGGGATGAGCTCGTTACGGACAAACACCTTTGCCACCTTCTCGATATCGCCGAGCGAACCGACGTTTTCCGGCTTGCCGCCCATCAGCTGGAACGGGATGCGGTGAGCGTCGAGCAGGTCGGCGGCGCTGACTTTTTTGATATTGAAGAAATCGTCTTTCGTTGCCACCTCACTGAGCGGCACAATTTTAATGCCGTCTGGTTTTCCGTACGGTGCGTAGAAAAACAGATTTTTGAAGTTGCCGAGCCCCTTCGAACTGCGCATCGCATCGCGCAACGCCTCAACATCGGTACCGCTTTGCGCGGCGTCCGTCACATACATGATGTAACCCGCATGCGCCCCGTTCTGGTAATACTTGCGACGGAACAGCGTCGCCGCTTCATTCAGCCAGGCGGAGTTTAGCGCGCTGAGATATTCAGGCATGCCGTACAGCTCTTGGTTGATGTCTGGCTCCAGCAGGTGGAATACGGATCCCGGCGCGAACGGGTGCGGCTGGTCAAATGACGGCACCCACCAGTAGACATCATCTTCAATACCACGCCGCGTGTATTTAGCCGGTGACGCTTCCAGCTTCAGCGGGCGACCGGTGACACTCTTTCGGAGCTCTAAAAACGCGTTGCCAAACACCAGAAAATCAAGCGCGAAGCGGCTGAAGTCCTGTTGTGACAGTAGCGGGTGCGGAATAAACGTTGAGGCCAGAATGTTGCGCTTAACGTAAATCGGCGAGCTGTGATGAACGGCGGCGCGCAGGCTTTTTGCCAGCCCGTTAAAGCTGACCGGCGGCTCGAACCAGCGGCCATTATTGACGCATTCCACGTAATCCAGAATATCGCGGCGGTCGAGCACGGCGCTCGGTTCACCAAAGGTAAACGCCTCCATTTTTTGGGGCGCGCTGTCTTTCATGTTGCGCGGGCGCTTTTGTGGCTGTGGCTTGCGGCTTTTGTATTTACTCATCAGTTGAACTCCAGAATGGATGATGTTACCTGGCCGCTGCCAGCGGTAAGCGGTTCGTTTAACAGCGCGTGCATGGTCGCCCAGGCGACGTCCGCGTGACTGGCTTCCTCGGTGCGGCTGGCCTCATAGGTGGCGCTGCGCCCGCTGCTGGTCATGGTCTTACGGATTGCCATAAACGAGGTGGTGATGTCGGTGGCGCTGACGTCATATTCGAGACAGCCACGGCGGATAACGTCTTTTGCTTTCAGCACCATTGCGGTTTTCATTTCCGGCGTGTAGCGGATATCGCGGGCGGCGGGATAAAACGAGCGAACCAGCTGGAAGACGCCAATACCGAGGCCGGTCGCATCGATACCGATGTACTCGACGTTGTATTTTTCGGTGAGCTGGCGGATGGATTCGGCCTGAGTCGCGAAGTCCATGCCTTTCCACTGATGGCGCTCCAGAATGCGAAACTTGCCCCCGGCGACAACCGGCGGTGCGAGCACCACACACCCGGCGCTGTCGCCGCTGTGCGAAGGGTCGTATCCCACCCAGACCGGGCGGGAGCCGAACGGGTTGTCGGCGAACGGCGCAAAGTCTTCCCACTCTTCCAGACTGTCGACCATGCAGCGTTGCAAATCCTCGAACGGGAACACCGACGCCTTGTCGTCAACGAACTCGCACATAAACAGATTGCGGAAGTCGTCGACGCTGTTTTCACGCTTGAGTTGCTCCAGATTGAACAGCGTACAGCCCCCGGCGAGCGCATCCTCAATGGTGACAATCTGCCGCCACTGACCGTCAGGACACGCCACGCCAGCGGCGAGCGCGTCATGACTGATATCGATATCAACCCGCTCGCTGGCGCTGGCGCGGCCCCGGTTGAATAATTCCCCCGACCAGAACGGGTAAGCGCCGTGTGCCAGGGTGGAAGGTGTCGAAAAGTAGGTGCTGCGCAGGTGGCTTTGTGAGGCCATGCCCGACGACACTTTGCGTAGTTTCTGGAAGTTGGGGATCCAGAAAATTTCGTCGACATACAGGTCGCCGTTGTGGCTCTGCGCGGTGTTTGAGTTGGTGCCGAGAAAAATCAGCTTTGCGCCGTTGTTGCCTATGACAATCGGGTCGCCGGTCAGGTCGACATCGACCCGGCGGGCAAACTGAATGATGTACTCGCGGAATACATACGCCTGCGTCTTACTCGCTGACAGGAAAATCTGGTTATGGCCGGTTTTCAGCGCATGCAGCAGCGCCTCGCGGGAAAAGTAGAACGTCGCCCCAATCTGGCGCGATTTCAGAATGTCGCGAATACGGTGCTCAAGCCCGGCGCGGTGCCAGCGGAGCTGATACTCGAAAGACTCCGCGAAAAAAATCTCTTCCAGTTTCTCGATAGCCTCGTCGCTGAAAAAGTTCTTTGTCGGCTTTTTGCGGTCGCCTTTGTTGCGGTTGGCCACATTGGGATTAAGGTCAACCTCATTTCCGGTCTGGCCATAGCGATTAATGCGCGCAAAGCGCTCCATCTGTCGGGCCAGAAAATCCGCCACCTTGAAATCGTGGGGTGTCAGGTTGGGCTTTGCGTAGAGCTGAATCAGCCGGGCCTCTAAGGTGCTTTCGACCCGGTTCAGCGGTGCGGTTTCCTCCCACTGGTCGCGCTGTTTCCAGCTCTGCACCGTCGGGCGTTTGGTCTGCAACATTTCGGCAATCTGCGGCACGGAAAACCCCTGCCAGTACAACAAAGCCGCCTGGCGTCGCGGGTCGTTTAATAAAGTGGTGTCGGTGGTGATGGTCATGGATGCCTCGCCGTGATTGATACAGGGCAAGGCTAAAGAAACGGGTGATGCGAATCGCTAAGGTGCTGTTGTGTGAGGGATAAGCCATCCGGGATTGATAGCGGGTGGGCGGAGACGTCGGGAAACTAACCCCGACCCGTTAACCCGATATCAGGACTCCTGACAATGGCAAAAAAAGTTTCAAAATGGTTTCGCATCGGCGTCGAAGGCGATACCTGTGACGGCCGCGTTATCAGCGCGACGGATATTCAGGAAATGGCAGAGACCTTTGACCCCCGCGTCTATGGTTGCCGCATTAACCTCGAACACCTGAAAGGCATCCTGCCGGATGGCCCGTTCAGCCGTTACGGCGATGTGGTTGAGCTGAAGTCTGAAAAGATTGACGACGATTCGGTACTGAAAGGCAAGCTGGCGCTGTTCGCCAAAATCACCCCGACCGATGACCTGATCGCAATGAATAAAAAATTGCAGAAGGTCTACACCTCAATGGAAATTCAGCCGAATTTCGCCAATAGCGGTAAATGCTACCTGGTCGGCCTCGCCGTGACCGATGACCCGGCCAGCCTCGGCACCGAATACCTCGAATTTTGCCGGGGTGCCAAATTTAACCCCCTCAACCGCTTCAAAGCCGAGCCGGGCAACCTGATTTCCGTCGCCACTCTCGCCGAGCTGGAGTTTGAAGACCAGGCGGAAAATGTCTTTACCGCCCTGAGCGACAAAGTGAAAGCGATCTTCAGCCGCAAACAGGCCAGCGATGACGCCCGTTTTCAGGATGTGCATGAAGCCGTGACGACCGTCAGTGAACATGTGCAGGAAAACCTCACTGCCACTGAACAGCGTCTTGCCACGCTGGAAAATGCCTTTGCGACCCTGAAAAAGGACGTCACCACGAAGGCTGACCAGACCAGCCAGGCATTCAGCAAGTTAAAAACGTCGCTGGATAACACCGAAAGCACCACGCAGCCACGCCGCAAGCTCTCCACCGGTGGCGGTGGCGATGAGCTGCTGACCGACTGCTGAACGGTCGTGAATTTATCGCCGGGCGACAGGCTTGCCCGGTCAGACAACCCGATTTAACCCAACAGGAAAGACTATGCGTCAGGAAACCCGTTTTAAATTCAATGCCTACCTGTCCCGCGTTGCCGAGCTGAACGGCATCGACCCGGACGACGTGAGTAAAAAATTCTCCGTCGAGCCGTCCGTCACGCAAACCATGATGAACACCGTGCAGATGTCATCGGCCTTTTTGCAGAAAATTAATATCGTGCCGGTGGATGAGCTGAAGGGTGAAAAAATTGGCGTCGGCGTCAATGGCACCATCGCCAGCACCACGGACACCAACAGCGGCAAGGAGCGTAAAACCGCCGACTTTACCGCGCTGGAGTCCAAAAAATACGAGTGCGATCAGGTCAACTTTGACTTCCACTTCAAATATAAAAAGCTGGATTTGTGGGCGCGCTTCCAGGACTTCCAGCGCCGTATTCGCGATGCCATTATCCAGCGGCAGGCGCTCGATTTCATCATGGCCGGGTTCAACGGCGTTGATCGCGCCGAAACCTCTGACCGCGCCACTCATCCGATGTTGCAGGACGTCGCCGTCGGCTGGCTGCAGAAATACCGTAATGAAGCGCCGACCCGCGTGATGAGCAAAATTGTCGACGAAGAAGGGAATGTTGTTTCCGCTGTGATCCGTGTGGGTAAAAACGGCGATTACGTTAACCTCGATGCGCTGGTCATGGATGCAACCGACAACCTGATTGACGAGATTTATCAGGAAGATGCCGAACTTGTAGCGATTGTGGGCCGTAAGCTGCTGGCCGACAAATATTTCCCGATCGTTAACAAAGACCAGCCCAACAGCGAAGCGCTCGCGGCTGACATTATCATCAGCCAGAAACGCATCGGCAACCTGCCCGCCGTCCGTGTGCCGTACTTCCCGGCGAACGCGATTATGGTGACGCGTCTCGATAACCTGTCCATCTATTTCATGGATGAAAGTCATCGCCGCTCCATTATCGAAAACCCGAAACTCGACCAGGTGGAAAACTACGAATCGATGAACATCGATTACGTGGTCGAAACCTACGCCGCCGGGTGCTTCATTGAAAATATCAAGCTGGGCGATTTCTCTGCCGCACAACCGGAGGGCTAACCGATGACGAGCCCCGCACAGCGTCACATGATGCGGGTCTCGGCCATTGAAACCTCGCAGCGGGAAAACAACCCGCTGCGGCATGCCACTGCCTACGAGCAGATGCTGGTTAAGCTGGCCGCAGACCAACGCACGTTAAAAGCCATCTTTGGTAAAGAGCTGAAAGCCACGAAAAAGCGCGAGCTGCTGCCGTTCTATCTGCCGTGGGTCAGTGGCGTGCTGGAACAGGGCAAAGGTGCACAGGATGACATCGTGATGACCGTCATGCTATGGCGTCTCGATGTCGGCGATATCGGCGGCGCGATGGATATTGCCCGCTACGCGTTTAAGTACGGTCTGACCATGCCAGGCAAACACCGCCGCCCGCCGCAGTACATGTTTACCGAAGAGGTGGCGCTCGCCGCCATGCGCGCCCATGCCGCCGGTGAACCGGTCGTCGTCAGCCAGCTGCTCGATACGCTGGCGCTGACCGCCGCCGCCGATATGCCTGATGAGGTGCGCGCAAAACTGCACAAAATCACCGGCTTGGTGCTGCGGGACAACAAACAGCCCGCCGACGCGCTGGCCCACCTCAAGCGAGCGATGCAGCTCGACTGTCAGGCAGGCGTCAAAAAAGACATTGAACGGCTTGAGCGAGAGCTGAAGCCCAAACCGGCAACAGTCGTTAAAGCCCCGGTAAGAGCGCCGCGCGCCGTGAAAACCACGGCACCGGCTAAACGTGGCCGCCCGAAAAAGACCGTCGGTTAACAGAATGCGCCCCGCGCCAGGGCGGCACGCCGGTCGATGAGGGTGTTTTACCTGACCTGAGACCGGCGTCCACCGCCCACCTATTCAGAGGTAGTCATGACGACGCTGATTATTAAAAAGAACGATGAGCCGCAGCCGGGGGGCGTGGTGATCATCCCGCCGCCTGCCAGCGATGAGCCGGTGATAAAAAATACGTTTTTCTTTCCTGACATCGACCCGAAACGCGTGCGTGAAGGGATGCGACTTGAGCAGACCGTCGCCCCGGCCCGGCTGCGTGAGGCCATCAAAACCGGCATCGCCGAAACCAATGCCGAGCTGTTTTTGTGGCGGGAACAGCAGATTGCCGGGGGTTTTAGCAAGCTGGCCGACGTGCCGGCTGACGATCTCGACGGTGAGAGTGTGCGAGTTTTCTATTACCTGCGCGCCGTCACCTCAATGGCGACCGCCACGCTCTATGAGCGTTATCGCGGTGTGGATGCCAGCGCCAAAGGTGACAAGAAAGCCGACAGCATCGATACCACTGTCGACGAGCTGTGGCGGGACATGCGCTGGGCGGTATCACGCGTCCAGGACAAACCACGCTGCATCGTGAGCCAAATCTGATGCAGGCCATCGCGCAACAGGGCGACACGCTCGACATGATTTGCGCCCGGTATTACGGGCGCACTGAGGGGGTCTTCGAGTCGGTGCTCGCCGCAAATCCGGGGTTAGCCGAGCTCGGCGCAGTATTGCCTCATGGCACTGTGATCGAGCTACCTGATGTTAAGTCATCCCCCGTAACAGAAACCATAAACCTCTGGGAGTAACCACATGACGGAAGGGGAAAAAAGCGTCATTTCGCTTTTTATAATCGGCGCGCTGATTGTCGTCGGTAAAGTGCTGGCCGGTGGTGAACCGATCACCGCACGTCTTTTTATTGGTCGCACGTTGCTGGGTGGCTTTGTTTCGATGGTGGCCGGGGTTGCCCTGGTACAGTTTCCAGACCTGCCAACTGCGGCCGTGTGCGGATTTGGCTCCATGCTGGGTATCGCCGGTTATCAGGCGGTAGAGCTTGCTATCCAGCGCAAGATTAAAAAAGGGGAAAACGATGGCAGTCATTAAGACACATCCCAACGTTGCGGCATTCCTCGACACGCTGGCATTTTCGGAAGGGACAGCAACGCATCCGCTGACCCGAAACAACGGTTACGACGTTATCGTCACGGGTATCGATGGCAAGCCGGAGATTTTTACCGATTATCGCGATCACCCGTTCGCCGGTGGTCGCCCGGCGAAGGTCTTCAATCGTCGCGGGGAAAAATCCACGGCATCTGGGCGTTACCAGCAGCTTTATCTGTTCTGGCCGCATTATCAGAAACAGCTCGCTTTGCCGGATTTCAGCCCGGTATCACAGGACAGACTCGCCATTCAGCTTATTCGGGAGCGTGGCGCGCTGGAAGATTTGCAGCAAGGGCGCATCGAGCGCGCGATTTCCCGCTGTCGCAATATCTGGGCTTCATTGCCGGGTGCTGGATACGGTCAGCGTGAGCACAACCTCGACAAGCTGGTCGCAGTTTGGCGCAAGGCCGGAGGGGGAACTGCATGAAGATAGTGATTCTCCTGCTGGCGCTGGCCTGTGCGGGTCTGCTATGGATGCGACACGATAACAGCAATTTGCGCGCCTCATTTGAACGTGCGAACCGGGTCGCCGGTACGCAGAAAACCACGATCACCATGCTGAAAAATCAGCTCAAGGTTGCCGCAGAGCAGTCGCAACGTAAAGAGCTGGCGCAGGTCGCCATGAGGGACAAGCTTGCAGAGGCTAACCTGCTGGCTTTCCGGCGTGAACAAACCATCACGAGGTTACTCAATGAAAATGACGCGTTTCGCCGCTGGTATCGCGCTGATTTACCTGATGCTGTGCGCCGGTTGCACCAGCGCATCGCCTGTGCCAATGCCGCCGCCGGTGATTGTTTACAACGCCTGCCCGAAGGTCAGCCCCTGCCCGATGCCGGGAAGCGACCCGGTAACTAATGGCGACCTGAGCGCGGATATACGCCAGCTTGAAAGTGCCCTACAGAGTTGCGCAATTCAGGTTGATACGGTGAAACAATGTCAGGATGAAATCGATGCAAAAGCCCAACAGTCTGCGAAAAGCCTTAACTGATGCGGTGCCGGTACTGCGTACCAACCCTGAAATGCTTTGTCTTCGCCTGGACGATGGCAACAATACGGCGACTCTGGCGAGATCCCTGTCGTTTGAAAAGCGGTACACGCTTAACATCGTGGTGACGGATTTCACCGACGATATTGACCTGTTGTTTGTGCCGATTATGGCCTGGCTGCGGGTCAATCAGCCGGACATCATGACAACCGACGAGGGGAGAAAAAAAGGATTTGCCTGGTACGCTGACATCAATAACGACAGTAGCCTCGATGTCAGCATCAGCCTGTTGCTGACCGAGCGAACGCTGGTCAAAGAGATCGACGGCGCGCTGCACGTTGAGAACATCCCGGAGCCGCCACCGCCGGAGCCGGTAACACGCCCCGTTGAGATGTGGAGTAATGGCGAACTGGTGAGTAAATGGGATGAATGACTTCAAACCCTTTGAGGACAAGCTTGCCGGGCTGATAGCGACCCTTTCTCCTGCCGGGCGGCGTCGGATGACCGTCGACATTGCGAAGAAACTGCGCCAGCGGCAACAACAGCGTATTAAGTCACAGAAAGCGCCGGACGGTTCGCCATTTGCCCCGCGTAAGCGCCAGCCCGTCAGGGCAAAGAAAGGCCGGATTAAGCGCGAGATGTTCGCGAAACTGCGAACCAACCGCTATATGAAAGCGAGCGGTAACGACAGCGCGGCAGTGGTGGAATTTACCGGGAAAGTACAGCGCATCGCTCGTGTTCACCAGTTAGGGTTAATGGATAAAGCCTCTCGCCAGAGTAAGAGTGTTTTGTATCCCGCACGCATTTTGCTTGCACTTAATGAAAGTGATATAAGTTCTGTAGAGGAAGTGATTTTTAAACATTTGATTGAATGATATATGTATAAAGGTGACACGGATGAAAGTTAAATCTTCAATAAATTTGCTTTCTGTTCAATGGTTGGGTTTTTTAAAGCCGTTCTTATTTGTTAATATCTGTTTTTATTTTTTAATTTTCTCACTTGCTGTTCTAATATTCACATTTCTGTTTTTAACAATTTCTGGCGATGTTTCTGATAAACGTACAGCGTATATTGCAATACTCGCTTCCTTAATCGCCATCACAACTTTATTATATAATGTCAGGCGGCATGTTTCAGAAGATTATAGTAAAGATGCCAAGGAGTATCTTAAGCGTGCTTATGAAATGCTGACCCCAAAGAATCCAGGTGATCTTCCTCCAGATGATCGTATGTCATGGTTGACTGCCGCACGTTTTTTGAAGGTTGCCGATAGACTCGGCCAGAAAATTATAATGTCGTCACATAAAAAAATATTTATAGAAGAGAAGCAGTATTGGCGTTGGAAACTTGGTGGGATAATTAAAAACTTCCCTAGTGAGTATTATGCTCAATCTCCTGAGAAATTTATAATGTATTCTCAAGGAGATAAAGAACCATTGTCGGAGTACTCACTTTATGTTGTCCATAAATTCATTGAATGGGATGAGGATTACGAGGATCCCTTAAAAACAGAACGTTTTACCGAGGATGATAAAGAAGTACTTTTACGGAGAGGTTTCTCTAATTTGTATCATCTTTTGAATGCAGTAGAGAGGATTCGTAGCAAAAGATAATGTTGTTACAGTTATAGCACTACGCCACTCGATTGCTGTCAGATCCATCTGGCGGCATCCTTTCCCCTATGAATACTCTCGCATCTATCCAGGAACTCGCCCGCGCGATACGCAACATGATACGCACCGGCATCGTCGTCGAAACTGACCTCGACGCCGGGCGCTGTCGCGTACAGACCGGCGGCATTTATACCGACTGGCTCCAGTGGCTGACGCACCGGGCCGGGCGCTCGCGCACCTGGTGGGCTCCCTCTGTTGGTGAGCAGGTGTTGATTCTGGCCGTGGGCGGCGAACTCGATACCGCCTTTGTGCTGCCGGGTATTTATTCCGACGACAACCCCGCGCCGTCGGCCTCGGCGGATGCCTGGCACGTTGATTTTCCCGACGGTGCCGTTATGAGTTATGAGCCGGAAACCGGTGCGCTGACCGTCACCGGCATTAAAACTGCCGATGTGACCGCATCCGATTCGGTTGCTGTCAGCGTGCCGGTGGTACTGGTAAAAGCCTCGACCCGCGTCACCCTCGATACGCCGGAGGTGGTCTGCACCAACAAGCTGACAACCGGCACGCTGGAGGTGAAGCAAGGCGGCAAGATGTCCGGTGATATCGAGCACAGCGGCGGCGCTTTCACTTCCAACGGTGTGCAGGTGGATAAACACGGCCACGGCGGCATCAGGCGCGGCGATGAATGGACGGAGGGCACCAAATGACGGCGCGTTATCTCGGCATGAATCGCACGACCGGTGAAAGCATTTCAGACGTTGAGCATATCAGCCAGAGCATCGGGGATATTCTTCGCACGCCCGTCGGCTCCCGCGTCATGCGCCGTGAATACGGCTCGCTGTTGTCGCAGATGATTGACCAGCCTCAGACCCCGGCGCTTGAGCTGCAAATTATGGCGGCGTGCTACATGGCGATCCTGAAGTGGGAACCACGTGTCAGGCTGACCAGCATCACTACCGCGCGGCAGTTTAACGGGCAAATGGTCGTCGACGTGACCGGCCAAATCACCGATACCGGCGAGAGCCTTTCCTTAACCATTCCTGTGAGTTGAATCTATGGCAGTTATCGACCTGAGCCAGCTCCCCGCGCCTGATGTGGTGGAAACGCTGGATTTTGAAACCATCCTCGCCGAGCGCAAAGCGACGCTGATTTCACTGTACCCGGAAGATGAGCAGGAAGCGGTCGCAAGGACATTGACGCTGGAGTCAGAGCCACTGGTGAAATATCTCGAAGAGAATGCCTATCGCGAGGTGATTTTACGCCAGCGCATTAACGAGGCGGCAAAAGCCGGGATGGTGGCCTATGCCATCAAAAACGACCTCGACCAGCTCGCGGCAAATAATAACGTTGAGCGCCTGGTCATCACCCCCGGAGACGACACCCAAATCCCGCCGGTGGCAGCGGTCATGGAGTCCGACAGCGATTTGCGCCAGCGCGTACCGGCTGCTTTTGAGGGGATGAGTGTCGCCGGGCCAACCGGTGCCTATGAATTTCACGCCCTGAGTGCCGACGGACGTGTCGCGGATGCTTCGGCTAATAGCCCGGCTCCAGCAGAGGTCACTATCGCGGTACTGTCGCGGGAAGGAGACGGCACGGCGTCGGATGATTTATTGCTGGCCGTCAGTACCGCGCTGAATGATGAGAGTGTACGACCGGTCGCTGACCGCCTGACAGTCGTCTCGGCTGAAATCGTCAATTATGCGATCGACGCGGTGCTGTATGTTTACCCCGGCCCGGCGACCGAGCCGATTCTTGCTGCCGCAAAAGCGCAGTTAACTGCCTATATCACGGAGCAGCGCCGCCTCGGTCGTGACATCCGAATGTCGGCGATTTACGCCGCGTTGCATGTGCAGGGGGTCCAGCGTGTCGAGCTGCGCGAACCGCTGGCCGATGTGGTGCTGGATAAAACTCAGGCCGCTTATTGCACTGACGCCCGCGTCATTATCGGGGGATCGGATGAATAATTCGCTGATGGCGAACGGGTCATCTCTGCTGGAACAGCGAGCCGCCGAAGCGTGCGCCGTCATCAGTGATTTATCTGTGCCGCTGCGTGATTTGTGGGATCCGTGGAAATGCCCGTCGAAGTTTCTGCCGTATCTGGCCTGGGCATTTTCTGTAGACAGCTGGGATGAGAACTGGAGTGAAGCAGAAAAGCGCAGTGTTATCGGTGAGGCGTTCTGGTTGCATCAGCGAAAAGGTACCGTCGCAGCCCTCCGTGGCGTGGTTGAAAAAATGGGTTACTCCCTGTCAATAACGGAATGGTGGGCGGTGGCAGACCCGGCGGGCACATTCAGGCTTGAAACGGATGTGAATGATATCGGTATTACATCCCGAATGCTGGATGAACTGACCCGGCTGATAAATGAAACAAAGCCCGTCAGCCGTCATATGGCGCAATTCAATATATCCGCGAAAGTGACGGGAACGATATTTATAGGGGCAACATTATCCAGCGGAGAAATCATCACCGTTTATCCTGATGGTTATATGCCGGATGAAAATGTTTTGTATAACGGCGTGATTTTTCACGATGGGAATTATAGCTACAGGTAATGACTATGACCAGAATGACAGAATCTCCATCGTGGGAAGACGAGATTGACATTATCGGCCGGACTGAGCGTGTTACCGGCGGGCAGGATGGCGTTGCTAATCGTCCGCTGAAATCACTGGCGAATCGAACCCGTTTTCTGAAAGAAAAATATGATGAAAACGCGGAAGATATTTCCGGGAAAGTTGAAGCGATAAAAACCTTTATTGCTGGTGCCGTTCTGACGTCACCGCGAGATGAAATATTATCAGGAAATTATCGTCTGGTCTGGACCGGGGCATTTCCCAAAACGGTACCGCCGAACTCATCTCCGGTCAGCACAGGAGGGATTGGGGCGGGCCGCTGGGCTTACACTTCCGATGCCGCCATTCGTCAGGAGATGGCCTCCGGCGATGAGGGGTTGGGGGCTGATATGCTTCAGACTTCTGTTGGTGTTTCTGTCGGTGAGGCGATGCGAGCGCCTGCTGTGATTACCGGGAGGGTTAACATTAGAAATGCATGCTGGAATGCACCGCAGGAAGGGGCTGAAGATGATGAGGCTGCTGATGCTAATACTGCCGCAATAAACAGGATGATTCAGGCAGAAGGAAAGCATGTCGAGCTTGACAGCCTGCGCAGGAAAATTAACGCTCCGCTGTGTTATGCCGGGAGAATTAACATTCATGGTGCCGGGCGTGGCAATCCGTCGTTAGTCTGGGTCGGTGGGGACGCGCCCGCTATTGCCAGGGCGAATTACACCGATAAGGACGCAAAAGGATTCCCGAATGTTCGTTTGCGGGACCTGCATATTATTGATATGGCACCCTCTCGCGTCAGCCACTATACCGTCGATTTATCTAACGGTAACAGCAGCGGGTTAGACGGCTGCTGGATTGACTGTCCGGGACGTAAGGATGCTTCCGGTAACATGATTGTGACGGCTGACCGCTACGGAGTCCTTCTGGGACTGGCGAGAAATACCACGCTAAAAGGCGAGGATGGTTTTGTTGCCCACATGAAGGGGTCCCGTATTACCAACGGTACCCTGATGATTAACGGGACTGATTATAATATTTCTGATTGCGAATTATGGGGCGCATACCGTGAGCGGGCTGTTGAACTCAGTGCCGGGGGAACGATTGGCGATGGCACCCAGATTGTCCCGGGGCGGGAAGCCGGGATTTTTCTGTTTAATGATAATAAATATGACATTGATACCATGAAACTCATCGGTGTCTATTTTGATGGCTCGACCAATGCCGACCTTTTTACGGGGTGGGGAATTAAGTCAGCAGAAGGTATCGGTCTGGTCAGTGCGGAAATTGTTGCCTGCGATTTCTGGCATATCAATCAGGGCGGGATTTATGTGTCAAAATTGTATTCATCCACCATTGAATCCAATTTCCGCGACTGTGACTCCGATGATACCGGTGAAGACGATATTTATTGTGATGATGTGTACAACACGAAAATAAATAACCGGCATTTCAGGGGGCTGGCACCGAAAAAAGGAGACGCCAGCCGTGTTAATCTCGGCAGACCGTTAAAAATCACCGCAAAGCCCGGGTATCCGATAAGTTCGATTGGCGGGTCGTCCGGATTCTCTGCTTCCTATGCACGAAGCAGTATTTCTAATCCGACATTTGTCCGCCAGTTGGGTGGCTCCTTTGCCACCTCGTTTCCGTATGGCTCTTTACCGGATGCCGCATCGCGTTATGGTGAGTTTATCGTTGTCGGGGGAAAACCCTACTCATCTGACGGGGCACGCTGGCGTGATATGTCCGGGGATTTAACGGCGCTGGAGACTGCAACCGATTTGCACGCGCTGACCGTCAGTGCGGGCTATTACACATCAGACATTACCCGGCACAGTAATATTCCGTCTGGTGTTACCGGTGCGGCTGAAATTTATATTGGCTACATTTCAGCAGGGTATCGGGTGATTACCGTTTCGCCCATAAAAACATCGGGTGGGATATATAAGCAACGTCTGGACGATTCCAGGTGGGGTGAGTGGGTAAAAACATCAGGATAACTGAGGTGAATATATGGGGTTTACAATATCAAAGACAGTCAGTAAATGTGGATATTATCCGTCACTGGGTATTCAGGAGCCATCAAGGGACGTGACGGTAGATATCACCTATGAGGTGTCGGGAATTAATTCTCTTTACGGGCAACTAGGCATTGCAACATACCGGGTCTCCACGGCGGACAGTGCGGTTTCCGGGGAAATACAGTTCGAATTTGAATGGTCGGGTTCAGGCGACCCGTTAAAAGAAGCCGAACAATGGCTTGAAGCCAGTATGCGCTGAGCGCTGAAGATTTTATGAGGCGTCAGATAACGACACCAGATGCACAGAAGAGGACAGGATGAGCGCAAAGTTTATCGCCCTGATGACCCGTAAGGGGAGCGAGAAAATAGCCAGCTCCGTTATTTCCGGAGAGCGGGTTGTTTTCTCTCAGATGTCAGTCGGGGACGGCTTCGGCACTCCCCTTGCCACGGACGAAAATCAGGTGGCACTCATCAATGAGCGGTTCCGCACTCAGCTGAACAGCCTGAAAATCGTTGATGAAAGCAAAAATATTATCTCGGCGGAAATGATAATCCCCCCTGAAATCGGCGGTTTTACTATCCGGGAGGCCGCTTTATTCGATGACGAGGGGGACTGCATGGCTGTTGCCAGCGTCCCGGAAACCTACAAACCCTTACTGGAGGAGGGTTCCGGGCGTTTTACCGTGCTGAGAATATGGCTGGCAGTCAGTAGTACCGAGACACTGGATTTAATTGTCGATCCCGGTGTGGTGGTGGCAACGGTGGAGGACGTGATAACTGTCGGCAATGAAGCAAAGGATTACACCGATAATCAGTTAAGTGAACACGCCCGTTCCCGCAGTCATCCCGACGCCACCCTGTATGAAAAGGGGTTCACGCGTCTGAGTAATGCACTGGACAGCGATGACCAGACACGAGCGGCGACACCGGCGGCGATAAAGGCGGCTATTGCCTCCGCAATCCGCTCCGCGTGGGAGCTGGAAAACCCGGTCGGAACGGTGCGGTTTTACGCGCAGAACGTCAATCCGAATGAAAACTACCCGTGGTCGACATGGGTTTACACCGGAGAGAATAAAGCGATCCGCATCGGCAAAGCGGACGGCTCAAACGTAGGCACTACCGGCGGCAGTGATACCGTCACGCTCCAGCGCGCTAACCTGCCCGCCGTGCAGATTGACGTAACCGGCGAAACCAGCGAGTTACAGGGACAAGAGCTGACAACCAGGGAGGCAGGGAGACATAAACACAAGGGCGGGATGCTCGCCCCGGGTGAAGCCTGGGATGATAATTATGTTGTTGGTTCGGATAATGACAGCCGCCGCACCCGAAATTACACGGATGAGGGGGGAGACCACACTCATATTGTCGATTTACCTCCGCACAAGCACACGACCAGCGGCAAAACCGCGAACCTCGGCGAAGGTCAATCAATCAGCGTGGTGGAAGCGCACATCCTGCTGATGTGCTGGAGTCGTGTTGCCTGACCTGTGACGGTCATTCCTGTTGTACTACCCCTGTTACAGCCGGGATGACTCGTCACCCTTTCCACCACGATTGAAAATAATGCTCACCCTTAACCACGGAGTTAAACGGATGAGCGATTTTCATCACGGCGTCCAGGTTGTCGAGATTAACGACGGCACCCGCGTCATTTCCACCGTATCAACGGCTATTATCGGCATGGTCTGCACGGCCAGCGATGCCGATGCTGCCACCTTCCCACTCAATAAGCCCGTACTGATTACCAGCGTGCAAAGCGCCATCGCCAAAGCGGGTACAAAAGGCACCCTGGCCGCATCCCTCCAGGCGATTGCCGACCAGTCGAAGCCGGTAATTGTCGTTGTGCGCGTAGCCGAAGGTACCGGCGACGATGCCGAAGCGCAGACTATCTCTAATATCATCGGCGGCACCGACGAAAACGGCAATTACACCGGGCTGAAAGCACTGCTCACGGCGGAGGCCGTCACCGGCGTTAAACCGCGCATCCTCGGCGTTCCGGGGCTCGACTCCCTTGAAGTTGCAACTGCTCTCGCGCCGATTTGCCAGAAGCTGCGCGCCTTTGGCTATATCAGCGCATGGGATTGTAAGAACATTTCCGAGGCGATGCTCTATCGCGAGAATTTCAGCCAGCGTGAGCTGATGGTTATCTGGCCAGATTTTCTGGCATGGGATACCACGGCGAACGCGACCGAGACCGCCTGGGCGACCGCCCGCGCGCTGGGCCTGCGCGCCAAAATCGACCAGGACACCGGCTGGCACAAAACTCTGTCAAACGTTGGCGTGAATGGCGTCACTGGCATCAGCGCGTCGGTGTTCTGGGATTTGCAGGAATCCGGCACCGATGCCGACCTGCTTAATGAGGCTGGCGTCACCACGCTCATTCGTAAAGACGGTTTCCGCTTCTGGGGCAACCGCTGCTGCTCCGATGACCCGCTGTTCTTGTTCGAGAACTACACCCGCACCGCGCAGGTTATCGCTGACACAATGGCCGCTGGTCACATGTGGGCGGTCGACAAGCCGATCACTGCCACGCTGATTAAGGACATCGTTGCGGGTATCAATGCGAAATTCCGCGAGATGAAAACGGCGGGCTATATCGTCGATGCGACCTGCTGGTTTGATGAATCTGCCAACGACGCGGCGACCCTCAAAGCCGGGAAACTGTATATCGATTACGACTATACGCCGGTTCCCCCTCTCGAAAACCTGACGCTACGCCAGCGCATTACCGATAAATACCTGGCGAATCTTGTGTCATCGGTTAACAGCAATTAAGGAGCCCTGACCAATGGCAATGCCGCGCAAGCTCAAATATCTGAACACGTTTCTGGATGGCATCAGCTATCTCGGCGTTATCGAGTCCGTCACCCTGCCAAAGCTGACCCGTAAGCTGGAAAATTACCGGGGCGGCGGGATGTCAGGCTCGGCCCCTGTTGATTTCGGCCTCGACGATGACGCGCTGGCGATGGAGATTTCCCTCGGCGGCTTCCCTGATGATGCGATCTGGTCGCTTTATGGTGCCGTCGGTACCGGGACGCTTCTGCGCTATGCAGGTTCTTACCAGCGGGACGATACCGGCGAAACCGTGGCGGTGGAAGTTGAGACCCGCTTCAAGGTGAAGGAAGTCGATAACGGCGAGAGCAAACAGGGCGAGGATACCAGCAGCAAATTATCGCTGGTTTGCACGTACTACAAGCTGACCATGAACGGTAAAGAGCTGGTAGAAATCGACGTCCTCAACATGATTGAGAAGGTGAACGGCGTCGACCGACTCGACCAGCACCGCCGCAATATCGGCCTGTAATTTTTCCCCGGCCAGCATGTCTGGGCGGTTAACCCCGAATCCGTAAATAGAGAGAAACTCATGAGCAAAGAAAGCATCGTCACCTTGGAAAATCCCATCAAACGCGGCGAGCAGGTCATCGAAAAAATCACCCTGATGAAACCCAACGCCGGAACCCTGCGCGGCGTTAGCCTGGCGGACGTCGCTCGCTCTGAAGTGGATGCCCTGATTAAAGTGCTGCCGCGTATGACCAGCCCGTCTCTTACCGAGTCGGATGTCGTCATGATGGATTTACCCGATTTGATGGCGCTGGCAACAAAGGTGATCGGTTTTTTGTCGCCGAATTTGGCGGATTAAATTTCCCGAAAGACATGTCGGTCGATGACCTGATGGCGGATATCGCGGTGATTTTTCACTGGCCGCCATCAGAGTTATATCCCATGAGCCTGACCGAGCTCACCACCTGGCGCGAAAAGGCGCTACAGCGAAGCGGAAACACGAATGAGTAACGACGTTAAATTGCAGGTATTACTCAAGGCTGTTGACCAGGCGACCCGCCCGTTTAAAACCATCCAGACAGCGAGCAAAACGCTGTCTGGTGATATCCGGGACACTCAAAAATCACTGCGTGAACTGAATGGCCAGGCATCCCGTATTGACGGGTTTCGCAAGGCAAGCGCGCAACTCGCCGTTACCGGTCAGGAGCTGAAGAAAGCGAAGCAGGAAGCCGCCGCGCTGGCGATCCAGTTTAAAAATACGGAACAGCCGACGCGCGCGCAGGCGCAGGCAATGGATGCCGCACGTAAAAGCGCCGCAGCGCTCCAGCTCAAACACAACAGTTTGCGGCAGGCTGTACAACGCCAGAGGCAGGAGCTCAGCCAGGCGGGAATCAATACCCGCACCCTGGCGGCAGACGAGCGCCGGTTAAAAACCAGCATCAGCGAAACGACGGCGCAGCTCAATCGCCAGCGTGAAGCACTGGCGCGCGTCAGCGCGCAACAGGCAAAGCTCAACGCGGTTAAGCTGCGATATCAGGCCGGTAAAGAGCTGGCCGGAAATGCGGCCGCAATGGGTGCCGCCGGTGTCGGTATGGCGACGACCGGCACGCTGGCCGGTGTTGCACTAATGAAACCGGGTTATGATTTTGCGCAGAAAAATTCCGAGTTACAGGCTGTACTCGGCGTGGCGAAAGACTCCGCAGAAATGACGGCTTTGCGAAAGCAGGCCCGGCTGCTGGGTGACAATACAGCCGCCTCTGCCGATGATGCTGCCGGTGCTCAGATTATCATTGCAAAAGCAGGCGGAGACGCGGCGGCGATTCAGGCGGCGACGCCCGTCACACTTAATATGGCGCTCGCTAACCGTCGAACAATGGAAGAGAACGCCGGTTTGCTGATGGGGATGAAATCAGCTTTCCAGCTTACTAACGATCAGGTCTCTCACATTGGTGATGTCCTGTCGATGACAATGAATAAAACCGCCGCAGATTTTGACGGGCTTAGTGATGCGCTGACATATGCTGCGCCGGTGGCGAAAAATGCCGGTGTCAGCATTGAGGAAGCCGCTGCAATGGTTGGCGCCCTACATGATGCGAAAATTACGGGATCAATGGCTGGTACGGGTAGTCGCGCTATTTTAAGTCGACTCCAGGCACCGACCGGGCAAGCCTACGCGGCGATTAAAGAGCTTGGAATTAAAACGGCAGACAGTAAAGGGAATACCCGCCCGATCTTTACCATCCTGAAGGAAATGCAGGCCAGTTTTGATAAAAATAAACTGGGTACCGGTCAGCGCGCTGAATACATGAAAACGATATTTGGTGAAGAGGCCAGCTCTGCCGCCGCTGTTTTGATGAACGCGGCTCAATCAGGAAAGCTGGACAAGCTCACGGCTGCATTTAAAGCCTCTGACGGTAAGACGGAGGAACTAGTTAAGGTTATGCAGGAAAACCTCGGCGGCGACTTTAAAGAGTTTCAGTCAGCATATGAGGCTGTAGGTACTGACCTTTTTGACCAGCAGGAGTCCTCTTTACGTAAACTGGTGCAAACCGCTACCGGCTACGTGCTCAAACTTGATAAGTGGATCCAGCGAAATAAAGAGCTCGCGCAGACGCTGGGGGTGATTACCGCTGTGGCGATCGGGGTCGTGGGGATGATTGGGGCTATTGGACTGATTGCCTGGCCGGTGATAACCGGTGTAAATGCCATCATTGCCGCTGCGACGGCACTCGGTACCGTATTTACTACGGTGGCCGGTGGCGTCGTTACTGCAATTGGCGCGATCTCCTGGCCGGTTGTTGCTGTCGTGGCCGCAATAGTGGCCGGGGCATTGCTCATCCGTAAATATTGGGAACCCATCAGCGCGTTTTTTGGCGGTGTGATGGAAGGATTGCGCACGGCCTTCGCGCCAATAGCAGAACTATTTGCACCGCTTAAACCGATGTTTGACTGGCTAGGCGGAAAACTTAAAGCCGCATGGGACTGGTTTAACAATCTGATTGCGCCGGTTAAATCATCACAGGAAACGTTAAACAGTTTCCGAGATGCCGGTGTGTTGTTTGGTCAGCGCCTGGCTGACGCTCTTACTTTACCGCTTACAGCATTCAATAAGCTGCGCAGCGGTATTGATTGGGTACTTGAGAAGCTCGGCATAATCAACAAAGAGTCCAGTACGCTTGACCAGACTGCCGCAAAAGCAAACGCAGCCACGCAGGGTAACTCTTATATCCCGGCTACCAGTACTTATAGCGGCTATCAGGCATACCAACCAGTCACCGCACCCGCCGGGCGTTCTTACATCGACCAGAGCAAAAGCGAGTATCACATTTCCGTTGATGGTAGCGGGAACGGCACGCAGCTCGATCGTCAACTACAGGATGCGCTAGAAAAGTTTGAGCGTGATAAGCGTGCTCGTCAGCGGGCCAGCATGAACCACGACTGACAGGAGGTAACGAGAAATGATGCTTGCACTCGGTATGTTTGTTTTTATGCGCCAGACGTTGCCACACCAGACGATGCAACGTGATGCCGAATATCTGTGGCCATCAAACTCACGCGTAGGTAAACGGGATTCTTTCCAGTATCTGGGGCCGGGGGAAGAAAGAATTACCCTGGCCGGTGTGTTATACCCGGAGCTCACCGGCGGAAAGTTGACGATGACAGCTATTCGTTTAATGGCTGACGAAGGGCGCGCCTGGCCGTTGCTGGATGGCACCGGCACTATTTACGGTATGTACGTCATCAATAATATCAGCGAGACAGGGAGCCTGTTTTTTGCTGACGGCACGGCGAGAAAAATTGATTTCACGCTGACGCTCACCCGCGTGGATGAATCACTCGCGGCGCTGTATGGCGATATTGGCGAACAGGCCAATGCACTTATTGGCAAGGCGGAAAATATGGCTTCGTCAGTGTCTGGCTTGGTGGGGATTAGTTGATGCTGGATATGCTGAATTTGAATGCGGGTGGCGTCCTGACGCCCGATTTTATGCTGATGCTCGACAGCAAAGATATTACCGGCAATATCAGTAACCGCTTAATGAGTCTGACGATGACCGATAACCGCGGATTTGAGGCAGACCAGCTTGATATTGAGCTCGATGACGCTGACGGGCTTGTCGAGTTGCCGTTACGTGGTGCCGTGCTGACGCTTTATCTGGGATGGAAAGGGTTTGCGTTAATTAACAAGGGCTCTTTCACTGTCGATGAGATTGAGCATCATGGCGCGCCAGATAGCGTGACAATCCGTGCCCGTAGTGCCGATTTTCGGGGAACGTTAAATTCCAGGCGAGAAGAGTCATGGCATGACAAGACGTTAGGCGAAATTGTGGCGGCGATAGCGACGCGTAACAAACTGACATCGAGAGTCATACCTGAACTGGCGGGAATTAAAATCCCGCATATCGACCAGTCACAGGAATCGGATGCTAAATTTTTGACTCGTCTCGCCGAACGAAACGGTGGTGAGGTTTCGGTAAAAGCGGGAAAGTTGCTTTTTCTGAAAGCCGGGCGTGGGTTAACAGCCAGTGGAAAGGCTATTCCACAAGTCACTATCACCCGCGGCGATGGCGACAGGCATCAGTTTTCGATTGCTGACCGTGGGGCATATACCGGTGTCACGGCAAAATGGTTACACACCAAAGACCCGAAACCACAAAAGCAAAAGGTGACGTTAAAGCGGAAACCGAAAGAGCAACATTTACGTGCGCTACAGCACCCAAAAGCCAAACCGGTAACGAAGAAAAAAGCGGTGAAGACACCGGAAGCCAGAGAAGGTGAATACATGGTCGGCGAGGATGACAACGTGTTCGCCATGACGACAATTTTTTCAACCAAAGCGCAGGCGATGCGAGCTGCCCAGGCAAAATGGGACAAACTGCAACGTGGAGTCGCTGAGTTTTCAATCAGGCTGGCGACGGGGCGGGCTGATCTTTATCCGGAGACGCCGGTACAGGTTAAAGGCTTTAAGCGCGTCATAGACGAGCAATCGTGGACAATCACTAAAGTTATGCACTACCTGAGTAAAAGCGGCTTTACGACGAGCCTAGAGCTTGAGGTGAGGTTGTCTGATGTGGAATATGATGCTGTGGATGCTTAAAAAGAAAAACAACCCGTAACCAAACGGGTTGTTGTCATCTTCATTTTGAAACGTAGCCGTGGGTGTTTTCATACATCAAAGTCTTTGCTTCATCGTCCATCAGCGCACCCATCTTTTTACATGTAATCAGAGGGTTTTCAAACGTATAGCCCTGCGCTGAAAATTTATTAACGACATGTATCTCTTTGGTGTTTTTGAGATATCCCTCAGGGGCACTTTTAACCCAAACAGGAGTGCAGACACCGGACGATATCAGTGCTTCATATGCATCCGAGGTTACAGTGGCAGTTGGTAACTTTATTTTCACTGAGGCCGTCTTAACCTCAATTCCAACGGGCTGCCACGGTTTAAGACTTTTCATTAAAATTTGTGCATCAATGCTTTGTGAAAAGGCTCGACTTGAAAGGGCTGCGACAGTACATAGAAGCGTTATTTTTAAGAGTTTCATGGGCATCCTTATCAACTAACTATGAATATCTTTCGCTTTTGGTGAATTATTGTGTATCATTTATTCACATTGTGTGAATCGCGGAGTGTAGTAATGTTCCATTGTCCAAAATGCCAGCACGCGGCACATGCGCGCACCAGTCGCTATCTAAGTGAGAACACCAAAGAGCGTTACCACCAATGTACTAACATAAATTGCAGTTGTACGTTCGTAACGATGGAATCGGTGGAACGTTTTATTGTTACGCCAGGAACGATAATCCCGGCCCCGCCTCATCCGACAGTTGGTGGTCAGCGCCCGCTATGGCTCTGAAAAAATTTCATAAAATGCCCGCCGCGAGCGGGTTTTTTTATGTGATCTGAAAAGTGGCGGTAAAAAATGCACCGCCATTTTATCGCCACTCAATAACGATATAAGAAAAAAGCCACTCGCGTGAGTGGCTTAATTATATGATTTTAAAGCTAAAATTTGGTGGCCCCTGTTGGGTTTGAACCAACGACCAAGCGATTATGAGTCGCCTGCTCTAACCACTGAGCTAAGGGGCCGTGGCGAGGGATTATAAAGTAACTGACGGTTGCAATCCAGCGTAAAGCGCGCAGCTGCTGTTTTTATAAACAATGCATTTTCAATCCTTTATAATCATGTTTTAGCCATACAGCCGGAGAAAACATGATTAGCGATATCCTTGCGCCGGGCCTGCGCGTTGTCTTTTGCGGTATCAACCCGGGGAAGTCTTCCGCCCATACCGGCTTTCATTTTGCCCATCCTGGCAACCGCTTCTGGAAGGTCATCCATCAGGCCGGCTTTACCGATCGGCAGCTCAGGCCGGAAGAGGAGCTGCAGCTGCTGGATACGCGCTGCGGCATCACCATGCTGGTTGAGCGTCCGACGGTGCAGGCCAGCGAGGTCGCCCTGCAGGAGCTGCGCAGCGGCGGCCGTGAGCTGGTGAAGAAGATTGAGGAGTATCAGCCGCAGGCGCTGGCGGTGCTCGGCAAGCAGGCCTTCGAGCTGGCCTTTAACCAGCGCGGGGCGAAGTGGGGGAAACAGGCGATGACCATTGGCACGACCCAGGTGTGGGTGCTGCCCAATCCCAGCGGTTTAAACCGGGCGACGCTCGATAAGCTGGTGGCGGCCTATCGTGAACTGGATGATGCCCTGGCGACCCGCGGTCAGTAGCGGAGAGCGGCGGCTTTCCCCGAGCGGCCAGCGAAACGCCATAAAAAAAGCTCCCCGCAGGGAGCTTTTTAACCGGCTGTGGACGCTGTCCCGCGACGATTAATCGTCGAGGAAGCTACGTAGCACTTCAGAACGGCTCGGGTGGCGCAGTTTACGCAGCGCCTTCGCTTCGATCTGACGGATACGTTCGCGAGTAACGTCGAACTGTTTACCCACTTCTTCCAGCGTGTGGTCGGTGTTCATGTCGATACCGAAACGCATACGCAGGACTTTCGCTTCACGAGCGGTAAGGCCGGCCAGCACGTCGTGCGTTGCCGCACGCAGGCTCTCGGTGGTCGCGGAATCCAGCGGCAGCTCGAGGGTGGTATCCTCGATGAAATCCCCCAGATGCGAATCTTCATCGTCGCCGATCGGCGTTTCCATGGAGATAGGCTCTTTGGCGATCTTCAGCACTTTACGGATTTTGT
>OIES01000098.1_pt1 | contig 47051 bp, 34 predicted proteins | sample 1581811 | NCBI WGS metagenome assembly OIES01 (sample SAMN03281021, study PRJEB24777) | human gut metagenome | isolation source: fecal sample PR177 from 1 month old male Malay infant, vaginal delivered... | reverse complement strand
CAATCAGCAGCGAAAGCGGCCGCACATTTTTGAATGTTTGTCAATCCCTTTTAGGGATTTTTTTAAAAAAATTGGTTAGACCCCAATAGGGAATCTAACCTTGTAATTTAACTAAATGACATTGGGCCGTGAACTGTAACAGGAATCCCAAATGACTCCAAAAAGTTTCCGACGGTAATTTACAACCGCCATGGCTCGTGTTAAAATCGGAATAGTAGATGGACAATACGAGAAGGAGGATAAGGATACATGAAAAAGGTGGGATTTATCGGAATCGGGATCATGGGGAAATCCATGGTGCGCAACCTGATGAAGGCTGGTTTTGAGGTGGCGGTTTACACGAGAACAAAGGAAAAAGCAGAGGATGTGATCACAGAGGGCGCTGTCTGGTGCGAGGACGTGAAGACCTGTGCTGCCGGACGCGACGCGGTGATTACCATCGTGGGATATCCGAAGGATGTGGAAGAAGTATATTTTGGGGACGATGGAATCATTGCCAGTGCAGATCCGGGCACATTTCTGATTGATATGACGACGACGAGCCCGAAGCTGGCGGTCAGGATATACGAAGATGCCGCAAAAGCGGGGCTGAAGGCCCTGGATGCGCCTGTTACCGGCGGAGACACAGGGGCGAGAGAGGGAACGCTGACGATCCTGGCCGGCGGAGATGAAGCGGACTTTAATGCGTGCATGCCGCTCTTTGAGGCTATGGGAAAGAACATCAAGTACGAGGGAAAAGCGGGCAATGGCCAGCACACGAAGATGTGCAACCAGATTGCCATAGCCGGCGCGATCTCCGGCGTATGCGAGGCCATGGTCTATGCGAAGGCCACCGGACTCGATGTGGGCCAGATGGTGGATTCGATCGGAACGGGAGCGGCGGGCAGCGCACAGCTTAAGACGGTAGCGCCGCGTATCCTTGTTGGCGATTTTGATCCCGGCTTCTTTATCCGGCATTTTATCAAGGATATGAAGCTCGCCTCCGAGGAAGCGGAGAACGCAGGGGTTCATCTGGGAGTGCTGGATTACGTGCTTTCCATGTATGAAGATATGGAGGCGCAGGGAAAAGGAAGTCTGGGGACTCAGGCGCTGGTTCAGTACTACCAGTGGTAAATAAAAGCGATTATAAATTAGAAAATGCGGAGGTCTGCCGGAAACAACCGGCGGACTTCCGCATTTTCCATTACTTATTTGGAAAGAGTTCAGCCTTCGCATACGGCAGCCGCTGTCCTGTCCGGCGCTTTCGTTTCCCGGACAGGACAGCGGCTGCCGTATGCGAAGACTGAACTCTTTCCTTATTCGATTTTTCCGATGCCCGGATAATACCGGAACAGTACTTTTGCAATGATTTTATCACGCTTTACGTATTTATTCTCCCAGCGCCTGGCGTCTGCGGAGAAATTGCGGTTATCGCCCATCATAAAGTAGGAATCCTCCGGCACTTCGAAGCGGACCGGCGGTTCCGGGTCCATGGGCTCCCGAATGTAAGGTTCGTCGAGAGGCGTCTCAGATCCGTTTAAATAGACCTTTCCATCGATGATAACAACGGTGTCTCCGGGCAGACCGATAATCCGTTTTACATAGTAAATGGTACCGGTCGGATCATCCGGAAAGTGAAAGATAACGATGTCGCCGCGCTTTGGATCGCCGAATCTGTAAGACAGCCTGGAACCGATGACGCGGTCTCCGGTCATGATTGTATTTTCCATGGAGCCGCTTGGAACCTTACTGTTTGCGATGATGAAGTTGTTCAGAACAAAGGCAATGACGGCTGCCGCAATAATAATTTTAATCCAGCTTATGATCTCGGCCTTCCAGTCAAATGCCTCGCTCTTCTCCAGTCTGTTATCTTCCTTTTTCATAGAAACCTTCTTTTCTATCCATATATTTTGTCCATAAGAGAGTTTAAATGAGTTTCCGGGATTCCGCAAGGGGTTTTCTTAAATGGTAAGAAAATATTCACAAACATTCCACGAAATGTCCATAAAAATATGGTACCGTTATTTTAAACAATCCGCTGTGTGGGGCATGGCGGAATACTTCGGGGGGAAGACGTATGGGAGAGACAATTCAGCAAAAGAGTATGAACAGCGGCGCAGAGGAGAATCCTGCACAGAGGGACGCGGGAGTCAGAGCGGCGGAGAATGAGAGCGCAGTAATAGCGCCATCAGGACGGGGGGAGAGGAAGAAGCGGGAGACCCGGCTGCTTCTGGCATCCGGCGTCCTGTTTGCGTTATCACTGCTTTTTCAGCTTCTGGCCCGTCTTGTGCCGGGATTTGGAGAATGGTATGCGGTAACCGTTTATCCGGTTATTGTGGGAACACTGGGACGAATATCCGGGATTTTTCCATTTTCCGTAGTAGAGTCAGCCGTTTATTTCCTTATCGCAGCAGCGGTCTGGTACACGATCACTCATATCAGGCGGATTAAAATGGTTCTTGTGAGGGCGCTGTTTCTGTTGACGGGAATTTTTTTCCTGTTTACATTTAACTGTGGTGTCAATTATTATAGAAAACCGTTCTCCAGCTACTCCGATCTGGAAGTCAGAAAGTCTTCAAAGGACGATCTTACAGAACTTTGTGCCGCGCTGACAAAGACTGTGAATCAGTACTGTGAAGACGGCGTCGGAGCGGCCATGGATATGAAGGATGCCAACCGGGAAGGCGTGGCGGCCATGAGACGGCTGGGAGAACAGTATCCCCAGCTTGCAGGCTACTATCCCAGGCCGAAGCCGCTGACGTGGTCATATTTCTTCTCGGTTCAGCAGCTGTGCGGCCAGTATTCGCCCTTTACCGTGGAGGCGAATTACAACAGGGAGATGCCGGATTACAACATTCCCCACACGATCTGCCATGAGCTGTCCCATCTGCGGGGATTTATGAGGGAGGACGAGGCGAATTTTATTGGCTATCTGGCCTGCATTGGTTCCGATTCTCCATCCTATCGTTACAGCGGATACTTAACCGGATGGGTCTATGCGACCAACGCTTTGGCGAAGACGGACATGGAATCGTATCTGGAGCTGTGCGGCGCTCTGGACGAGCGGGCCTGGGTGGACCTGAGAGGGAATAATGAATTCTGGGCAAGATATGACGGGAAGGCTGCGGAGGTCTCCAACCAGCTGAATGATACGTATTTAAAAATAAACAGTCAGGTGGATGGTGTGAAGAGCTATGGCCGGGTTGTGGACTTAATGCTGGCCTATGCCAGGAAACAGGCGGATTCCCTGGCGGGGGAACAATAGGAAAACATGTAGATTTCGGAGGCTTTCTGTCGGAAAAATACGGAAAGTGCTGTGGGATTCTATTGTAAAATACGCATATGAATGCTAAAATAGACTCAGTCGCAAACCCCGCCGCAGTCAGCGGGGATATAAAAAGTGCAGCGCCGTGAGCGGTGGGTTTTCCGACCCTCGCGGCAGTCGCCGGACGGACCCGCAAGCGCGCCGTCCGGCTCGTTGCTCGCGGGAATAAACAGGGACCAGGAGGATATTGTATGGACAAAAAGTTGTATGATTTGATGGATTGGGCCGGGATTGAAGAGATTGTATATTCAGAAGCGGCGGACCCCCACAAGCTGCTGGGACCGCATATCACAGACGACGGGCTGCTGATTTCCGCATTCATACCGACGGCAGTCATGGTGACAGTCAGACTTGCCTCCTCGGGAAAGGAATTCCCGATGGAACTGGCAGACGAGGCGGGCTATTTCGCAGCGCTGATTCCGAGAAAGAATATTCCGGAGTACAGCCTGCTTGCGGTTTATGATAATGGCACGTCGGAGGAACTTTACGACCCGTATGCATTTTCACCGCTGTATACGGATTCGGACTTGAAGAAGTTTGAAGCGGGTGTTCATTATACAATCTATGAGAAGATGGGCGCACACCCGATGAGCGTGAATGGTGTGGAGGGTGTCTATTTTTCCGTGTGGGCGCCGTGCGCTATGCGCGTCAGTGTTGTCGGAGATTTTAATTTATGGGATGGAAGACGTCATCAGATGAGACGCCTGGGTGATTCCGGGATTTTTGAATTGTTTATACCAGGTCTGGCATCGGGATTGATTTATAAATATGAGATTAAGAACAGCCATGGGGAGCCGCAGCTGAAGGCGGATCCGTATGGTAATTTCTGCGAACTGCGTCCCAACACGGCTTCTGTCGTATGGGATACGGGCCGTTATGAGTGGCAGGATAACGCGTGGATGAAAAAACGCGCGAAGACGGATTCTAAAAATCAGGCTATGTCCATTTATGAGATCCATCTCGGATCATGGATCCGGAAAGAGACGGAGCGGGACGAGAACGGGAACGATATCACCGGTTCTGAGTTCTATAATTACCGTGAGATCGCGGTAAAACTGGCGGAGTACGTGAAGATGATGGGGTACACCCACGTCGAGCTGCTTCCGGTCATGGAGCATCCGCTGGACGCATCCTGGGGGTATCAGGTGACCGGGTATTACGCGCCGACCAGCCGGTATGGAACGCCTGATGATTTCATGTATTTTATGGATTATATGCATGGACAGGGCATCGGCGTGATCCTCGACTGGGTTCCGGCACATTTCCCGAGGGACAGCTTCGGACTGGCCAATTTTGACGGGACATGCGTCTATGAACATAAGGACCCGAGACAGGGGGCTCATCCCCATTGGGGCACTCTGATCTATAACTATGGCCGTCCGGGAGTATCCAACTTCCTGATCGCCAACGCGCTGTTCTGGGCGGACAAGTACCACGCGGATGGAATCCGTATGGATGCTGTGGCTTCCATGCTGTACCTGGATTATGGAAAGAATCCGGGGGAGTGGGTTCCCAATATTTACGGCGGCCACGAGAACCTGGAGGCCGTGGAATTCTTAAAACATTTGAATTCTGTATTTAAAGGAAAGGCAGACGGAGCCGTTCTGATCGCTGAGGAGTCGACCGCATGGCCGGAGATCACCGGCGATATCAAGGAAGGCGCCCTGGGCTTCGATTATAAATGGAACATGGGCTGGATGAATGATTTTACAGGATACATGCAGTGCGATCCCTATTTCAGAAAGCACCATTACGGAGAATTGACCTTCAGCATGCTTTACGCATACAGCGAAGATTTTATTCTTGTGTTCTCACACGACGAGGTGGTCCACGGGAAGGGATCCATGATCGGTAAGATGCCGGGGGAAGAACTGGAGACCAAGGCTGCGAATCTGCGTGCCGCATACGGTTTCATGATGAGCCATCCGGGCAAGAAGCTGCTGTTCATGGGACAGGAGTTTGCACAGGTTCATGAATGGAATGAAAATGCGGAACTGGATTGGGGGATTACAGAACAGCCGGTTCACAAACAGATGCAGGAATACGTGAAGTCCTTAAATGAGATTTATGTAAACTATCCGGCGCTGCACCAGATGGATTATGAGCCCGAAGGCTTTGAGTGGGTGAACTGCACGGATTCGGAAGAAAGTATTGTGGTATTCCTGCGAAGGACGAAAAAGAAGGAGGAAACACTTCTGATTGTCTGCAACTTTGATACGGTACTGCATGAGAAATTCCGGGTTGGCGTTCCGTTTGCCGGAAAATATAAAGAGATATCCAACAGTGACGCGGAAAGCTATGGCGGCGAAGGCCGCATCAATCCACGCGTGAAGAGCTCGAAAAAGGCAGAGAAGGACGAGAGGCCGGATTCTATCGAGATTACGGTGGCACCGCTCTCTGTGATGATCTTTACCTGCACACCGGTGGAAGAAAAAGTGGTTAAGAAAGCTGCCGGAGTAAAAGCGGCTGGAACAAAAGCAGCTGTGAAGAAGGTATCGGCGAAAAAAACTGCTGTAACAAAGGCGGTGGATAAGAAGACGGAAGTCGAGAAAGAGGAAGATCAGAAAATTGCTGATCAGAAATCTGAGACGAAAAAGATCGAGGACAAGAAGCCTGCGACAAAGAAAATCGCGGATAAAAAGGTTGCGGCGGAAAAGATCGAGGACAAGAAGCCGGAAACTAAGAAAATCGCGGATAAAAAGGTCGTGGCGGAAAAGATCGAGGACAAGAAGCCGGAGACAAAGAAAATCACGGATAAAAAGATCGTGACGGAAAAAATCGAGGACAAGAAGCCGGAAACTAAGAAAATCGCAGATAAAAAGGTCGTGGCGGAAAAGATCGAAGATAAGAAGCCAGAGACAAAGAAAATCGCGGATAAAAAGGTCGTGGCGGAAAAGATCGAGGATAAGAAGCCTGCAGCAAAGAAAATTGCTGATAAAAAACCAGAGGCGAAAAAGATCGAGGATAAGAAGCCCAAGGCGAAAACGGCTGAGGACCGGTAACATGAGAATGGATTTGATTGGAGAGATATAAGAATATGATCACTGGCAGTTCAAGCGCGAGCATTCCGGAAGAATCTCTGGCGGCCCTGCAGCAGGAGGTCCAGCAGAATTTAGAACAGCTGAAGCCCAACGTTATGCTGGAGACGATGAAAGGCTGGATTCCGGGACTGATCGCATTTGGAATCAAGCTGCTGATTGCACTGGCGATCTTTGCCGTTGGTTCCAGAGTTATTAAAATTATTTACCATATGCTGAACCGTTCTTTTACAAGGATGGATATGGAGATCAGCTTAAGGAAGTTTTTGCTGTCCGTGCTGAATGCGACCATGTACTGCCTGCTGGGTTTCATCATTGCCGGGCAGATTGGTGTGAATTCCGCTTCTATTGTGGCTCTGCTGGGATCGGCCAGTATCGCCGTAGGCCTTGCCGTCCAGGGAAGCCTGGCGAACTTTGCCGGCGGGGTATTGATCCTGATGATGAAACCATTCCGGGTTGGTGACTATATTGTCTCCAAAGACGGAGAGGGAACGGTGCATACCATTGGTCTTGTCTATACGGTATTGAATACGGTTGACAACAAGCAGGTAGTAATTCCCAACGGAACGCTGTCCAACTCGCCCTTAACCAATGTGACAGCTATGGACAAGCGGCGTGTCGATATTAAAATCGGCATTGGATACAGTTCGGATCTGAAACGGGCAAAGGAGATTCTGGAGCAGATTTATGTAAATCATCCCTCTATTTTAAAAGAGGAATCTATTGATGTCTACGTGGACGAGCTGGGGGCCAGTTCTGTCACGATCGGCGGCCGCGGATGGGTTGCCACGGAGGACTACTGGTCAACGAGATGGAATATGATGGAACAGATTAAGCTTCGTTTTGATGAAGCGGGAATCGAGATTCCGTTTAATCAGCTTGATGTGCATATAAAAAAAGGAAATGCAGAGACCCAGGATCGTTAAATGCGGGAATCGGATGTTTTCAAAAAAAGCAGCAGGAGGGGCGCTTCCCTAACGGTGCAGAACCGAAGGGCGGTGCCCTTTTCCTGCCTTTCAAAATATTGCTTTTTTCGGTGTACTTTGTTATACTCGAAATAATATACTTTATAATGAAAAAATAATTACAGATACTGTCCGGAAGGAATTCCGGCAAAGGAGTACGGATGATGAAACGAGCATCGGTCGTGAAACGGTTCGGGATTTGGGCTGCGGTAAGCTTGGTGATCATGATAATGTCAGCGCTTTGCATCACCTCGATGGCTGCGGAGAGTCAGCCGCGTGTGCTTCGTGTGGCGTTTTGTGAAGCAAAAGGGATTGCGGAAAAAGATCCGGATGGAAGCCGCCACGGCCTGGTGGTGGATTACCTCAATGAAATAGCCAAATACACTGGTTGGGAGTACGAATATATTGATACAACTCCTGAGACTATGCTTGAAGGTTTTGCGGGGGGAGAGTATGATCTGATGGGAGGCAATTATTATCTTCCAGGCCTGGAAGAGTATTGTTCCTATCCTGACTATAACATTGGTTACAGCAAATCGGTTATTTTTGCGCGTGAGAACGATGATTCCGTGCAGAGTCATAATCTGAAATCGCTGAATGGAAAAACTATAGGAGTCTACGACCGTGCCTTTGAAAATATTCGCCGGTTAAAAGAATATCTGTCCATGAATGATCTGGACTGTACACTGATCTACTATTCCTATGAGCAGCTGTTGGACGGGAACCTCTATCCGTACTTAAAAGAAGGAAAGGTAGACTTACTGCTTGGAAACAGTGTGGAACAGAGGCAGGGCATCCGGGCGGTTGCTTCTTATGATTCGCAGCCTTACTATATTGTGACGAATGCGGGAAAACAGGAGATCCTGGATGATCTTAATATGGTTTTGGCAAAAATTGTGGATTCGAATCCTGATTTTGCAGCAGAACGCTACGCTGCCCATTTTTTGAATGCATCATCTGTTGATATTCGTCTCACGAAAGAGGAAAAGGACTACATCCGGCAGAAGGGCAGTGTAACAGTGGCCTTGCCGCATAATTTTCATCCATTGACCTGCGAAGATCCGAACGATATGCATGATGGATTGTCGTATGATATTTTAAAAGAGGTCGCTGAATTTACCGGGCTGGGGTTTAACTATGTTTCTACCGACTCTTATATTGAGGCAATGGACCTGGTTCGCCAGGGGAAGGCGGATATACTCGGATTTTATCTGGGGGATGAAGCTGATTCACTGAATCAGAAGATGGTGCTTACGGCTCCCTTTGCCAGTATGAACAGCATTATCGTGCGCAACAAGGCCTCCAGCTTTCCCGGAACCGAGCTTGTGGGGGCGGTGATCGAAGGAAGAGGGCTGCCGAAGAGCATACAGGTTGCCGAAATAAAGAGCTATCGCAACATCAATGATGCTTTGAAGGCGGTGAACCGTGGAACGGCAGATTTTGTATACGGTCTGGCCACGTATATGGAACATGAAATTCAGAAGAGTCATTTTGCCAACGTCGTACCTGTGACGCTGATTAATGACCGCATGGATATCTGTTTTGCAATGGCAAGACCGGCGGATCCTGAGCTGCTGACGATTATGAATAAGGCGATCAACAGCATAACCAGCGACAGAAGGGCGGAACTGTTGGATCACAATATGGTTTCCACAGGAACGGGCCAGGTTTCCATAACGGAACTGATTTATGCCAATCCCATGATGTTTATAGGGATTTTAACGGCGATCCTTCTGATTCTGGTTACTGTGGTTCTATGGGTCAACCGTGTCCGGGTGAAGGCCGCGGTTATGCAGAGTGAGTTAAAAAAAGCCGAGGCGGAGAGCCGGGCGAAGGGCGAGTTCCTCTCACGCATGAGCCATGAACTCAGGACTCCTATGAATGCTGTGGTAGGGCTGGCAGATCTTGCCGGAATGACAGAGGGAGTACCGGAGAATATCCGGGAAATGCTTGTGAAGATTCGAGCTTCTTCCCATTATCTTTTGGATCTAATCAATGATATTCTGGATATGAGCCGTCTGGACAGCGGGATGCTGACTGTTGCCAGTGAGCCCTTCTCTCTGGAACGAATGCTGAATGAGCTGCGGACAATGATGGAGACAGATGCAAACAGGCGCGGCCTGAATTATCGGATTGAGACAGATATTTCTCACGGTGGAGTGAATGGTGATGTCATTCGTTTGAGACAGGTTCTGACGAATTTGCTTTCCAATGCGTTTAAATTTACCCCGGAGGGCGGCACCGTGATTCTTCAGGTGACGGAGAAACCGGCCCCCGATGAGCATGCAGTCTGTGTGAAATCGGCCTGTGAGGAAGCACCCTGTGAGAATGCAGCTTATGAATTCCGGGTGATCGATACCGGAGTGGGCATTGATCAGAAAGACCAGATGCGTATTTTCGATATCTTTGAACAGGTGGGGACGAATTACACCAAGAGCCAGGGGACCGGTCTCGGGCTGCCGATCAGCCACAGCATTGTGCAGCTGATGGGCGGAGAACTACAGGTGAAGAGCGAACCGGGCTACGGCAGTGAATTTTATTTTACGCTTACGCTTCCTGTCGGCAGCCCTGCATACGATGGAGTGAATGTGAACGAAACTCCAGTCGGAAAAGAGATATTAAAGAAAATCAGGATTCTGCTTGCAGAAGACAATGATTTAAACGCCGAGATTGCGATTCAGCTTTTGGAACTGAAGGGAGCGGTGGTGAGCCGGAGTGAAAACGGCAGGCTGGCGGTGGAACGATTTAAAGAGAGTGCTCCGGGAGAGTACCAGGTAATTCTCATGGATATTCAGATGCCGGAGATGAACGGCCTGGAGGCGACGCGGGCTATACGCGCGATGGACAGGCCGGACGCGGCCGCTGTTCCCATTATAGCCATGACTGCAAATGTATTTAAGGAGGATGTGGACGCGGCAATGGAGGCTGGTATGAGTGGATTTGAAGGCAAACCACTGGATGTGGAACATCTTTATTTGCAGATATGCCGGCAGCTGGGGCTTGAAGCAAACGGATTAAAGAACGAATAGAAGTAAAGCTGAGGCTGGAAAATAGTAAAAGAACCCCCGTTTTGGAATGCGAATTCCCAAACGGGGGTTTTGTTGATTGGATCGTTAGACGGTATCTCCTCTTGTGGGGGGCATCTATTTGGCAGAAATTCCGTTTTCTTTCTGCATCTTTTTGTAAAAGAACAGAAGGTGATTCATGTGAGCCGTGCTTCTCTGGAATCCGCCGCTTCGGTTTCTGGCTGTCCAGAGAGAGTAATGAATCTTCAGTATTTCGTCCAGGTCATCGAAGAGAACCGCCATCTCCCGGGAAAATGCTTCCGGATCGTCCCGGAGTGCGGTCATCGTATGATACAGATGCAGTCCGTGGCGGACCATACGCAGGCCATTTGTCATCTCTGCGCGAATCAGTGCGGCATCGGCGCAGGAAAGAGAAATTTCGGAAATTTCCGCCTCCACCCGGTCCAAATACTCTTTCATAGCTGCAAAGTCAATTCGAATAGCCGGTTCTCTCGGCGGAATGGAGTTCGTCCGCGCAATGTTGGCGGAAAGTGTCAGGAGCCGCTCCATCTTTGCATCAAATTCTTCTATGGATTCAAAGGTGTATTTGCTGGACATGACTGCGAAGGCCAGCGTCGTGTTATACAGCGGTGCATTTTCCAGATGGTAATAATTTCCCAGATCCCAGGCGGCCTGGAAGGCGTTTTCAGTGTGGCTCTCATAGATGAAACGGTTGCAGAACCAGGCCGTTAAATCGGAATCACTTTCGGGGCCGCTCCAGGAGCAGGCGGCGGTATAGGCGAATCCGGGATAGCTGGCGCTCAAGTACTGCCAATGGCCGAGATCACCCCAGTCAGTCGTGATAATGCCGCGTCCGCCGTATTGGATGGCACAGGCGGCTGCGTCCCGGATATTTTTCGCCATATTGTCGGAACGTCCTGTTAAGGAACCCCAGGAGCTGGTTCCGGGGCAGAGGCAGTAGTTTAAGCCGGTTTTCTGCATCAGTTTGGCGTGGTCCTCAAAATGGGCGTCGCCCTCATAGATCCAGTCTAACAGGGTAGCATCCTTTGGAAAACGGGATACACAGTCCGGGTGGTGCAGAATCTCATCGCCCCACATGAGCATCTTCCTGCCCTGCGAGGTGCAGTAATTATGAAGCTTTTCCACATACTCAAAGTACAGGTTCAGGCGGCCTTCTTTTTCTGCGGCCTCCTTATTCTTTCCCATGCCCAGTTCGAAGGGTTCATCCATGTTGACATTGACGTAGCTGGAGACGGAGGCATCCATCAGCGTGCCCAGGAGCGTTTCCGCCAGTTCAAAGCTTCGGCTGTCGCGGACATCCAGGGTCATCGGCGGACGCCAGAAGAGATTTTCAAAGATATAGCCGTCCTCGCATTCAGCCAGGCTGCGAAACTGCGGTTTCTCCAGCCATTTCTCCATGTGTCCCAGAACATTCTGATTGGGGACGAGATCGATAAAATGGGCCCTGGCATACAGGGAGAGTTCCCAGAATTCCGCAGGAGTCATGGGCGTTTCATTGGTGAAGAGGTAGTGGAAATCCTCGTAATCGAAGCTGAAGCCCTCCATATACATCTGAAGATGGTTGATTCTCATGGCGGCAAATAAATCGATCAGTCCACGAAGTGTCTCCATGGAAGGTATCTTGTCACGGCCAATATCCAGCATGATACCCCGGACGGAAAGGGCAGGCTCATCTGCAATCTCTGCACATGGAAGGGCACCGTCTGCCTGGGCGGCCAGCTGAACCAGCACACCCAGTGCGTAGAAGAATCCGGCGCCGTCCCCACAGGAGATCCGTATACCGGAAGGCGCGATGTTCAGCTGAAAGCCTTCCGGTGCACACGATACGTACTCGGCTGTCAGCGTGATCCCTTCCGGCGAAAAACCACCTGGAAATACAGCAGCCAGAAGCGGGGCTGGATCGAAGCCGGCAGCCCGGCAGGATTCCTCAATTTCAGGCGCTGTTGCCACGGCGCCGTAGCTGGTGCAGGACAGTGTATTGTGATAAAACGTGCATTGTTTCGGTGATGGGAAAATTCGGTACATCGTAAATACCTCCTAACATTTATCTAGGTGAGAGACGGATAACGGCAGCGGGAACCAGTTTACGGAAAAAAGCGGGGAGGACGGATCTCTGCCGTAGAACGAGGCCGGAGAAAACAGGAGGTCCACCGCTTCCACATCGCTCAAACAGAGATCCGGCGTGTCACAGCATGGTTCTATGGTGATAACTCCGGAAGAGACTGCTATGGCAAATGTGGACCTGCCGCCGATTTTCAGTGCGAGACGGCCGTCAGTTAAAGGATCTGTCTCCGATTTAATGGAAAGGAAGAATCGAATCGCGTCGCTGTAGTTGAAAATCCGGTAATTATCTTCTTCCCGCACCGAAAAACGCTCATAGAAACCAGACACTCCCCGGATTCGTTCCGTATCATAGGAAGGGACCGCCAGTGTAAATGATTCGCAGTTATGGAGCGCGGACCATGATTTTAAAGTTGGGAAAAGCAGCGTTTCATCCGATAGAACCAGTTCGTAGACATGGTCCGTTGTGCCGCAGATGTAGCCGGCTGCGGGCTGTGCGGATTTTTGCGGATCCGAGGTGCCTGCCGGATTCACAGTTTTTTCCATCTCCACTGCGTACAGGTTACTGCCCCAGCTGGTGCAGATATCAAAGAAATCCTGGACGGAGCGGACTGTATGTACGGGAAGTTCGGAATACATGCGGGTCAGTTCCCCGATCCGTTCGGTATCCGCGGCTGCGACCGGGCGCAGCGTGAGCGGGGTGTCAGGATAACGGGCCGCACAGTGGCGGAAGTTATCCTCATTGAAACGGTATTCCAGATAGTGGCCGCCGGGCTCGTAGCCGTAATACTGATAGCGGTGGCGCCTGCCGTCCAAAATGCTTAAGGTAATATCCTGGCGTTCCATATCTTCGGCAGCCATGGCCATCAGCTGCTTCATATAGCCTTTTCCGCGGCTGTAAGGATGTACGGAGACACTGCCCACGGTGGCGCAGGTGATCGTATGGCCGCCATGCTCCAGGGTGATGGGGAGAACACAGACGACGGCGCTTATCTTGCCGTCCTCTTTTGCCAGATAGTGGCACCATTCGGTCTGGCGGTCTGCACCGTAAAGTTTGGGTAAGAGGGTCCGGAAGTTATGAGGGGCCCGGTGCATGCTGAATACCATGTTGATAAAGTCCAGAATCTCCGGAAGTTCTCCCGGCTGGCCCTTGCAATAGACGGTCATGAGGCAAATCTCCTTTCTTGACTGCTGTTATCCTGTTGCTGTTATCAGGTTACACCAAAAGAATGAAATATTCCTAAAAGTATGAAAAAGACATAAAAAACAGATTAAAATTTAGATATCATCCATGTTAGCACAATTTGGGATGTAACACAATATAAAAGTAAAAAATTCAAAAATATTAGGAATGTTCCATAATATATGGCGAATAAATACGGCATATTGACTATATTGACATAAACTGAAGAAACGTGTACGATAAAGAAAATATTAAAAAAAGTATGAAAAAGGAGATGCGATATGTCAAAGATTGTGTTTATCCCTTTGGACGAGCGGCCCTGCAATTACATTTATCCGGACTATATCGGGAGAATGAGCGGGCTGGAACTGAGTATGCCGCCAAAGGAGATGCTGGGAGACTTTAAAAAGGAGGCTGACGTGGAGGCTGTCTGGGAATGGACAAAAGGACAGGTAAAAGGAGCTTCCCATCTCGTGGTATCCATGGATATGCTGCTGTACGGAGGGATTGTGCCGTCGAGGCTCCATCACCTGCCGGAGGCGGTCTGTGCCAAACGGCTGGAGCGTTTAAAGGAGATCAAGAAGCTGGAGCCGGGGATTCAGATATACGGTTTTCAACTGATTACCCGGGCGCCCGCCAGGGACGGCAGCGGAGAAGAACCGGATTATTATGAGGATTATGGCTACCGTATTTTCCGTTACGGCGTGATCAGGGATAAGGAGTCGGTGAAGGCGGCAGCTCCCGAGGAATTGGAAGAACTGGAGACTATCTGCCGGGAAGTGCCGGAGGAATACTTAAACGATTTCTTAGAACGCCGCCGCATCAACTTTAACAACCATATCCGTTCCATCGAACTGGTGGAGGAGGGCGTCATCGACTATATGATTATACCTCTGGACGACTGCCGGGAGTACGGTTACGCTCCCTCTGAACGGAAAAAGCTCAGCTCCGTTATGGCAAAGAAAAATATGCTTTCCCGTATTGCCATGTATCCGGGGGCGGATGAGATCGGCTGTACGCTGCTTGCCCGGGCGGTCAATGGGCAGAGCGGTCTGACACCTTCCGTTTACGTCGATTACTCCTCCCTGCGCGGAAAGACACAGATTCCATCGTATGAGGACCGCAGTATCGGTGAGACGGTTTTGTCCCACTTGCTGGCAGCCGGATGCGGCGAGGCGGAGACATCTGCGGAGGCGGATTTTGTGCTGGCAGTCAATCCGCCTACACCTTTCAGCTTAAAGCTGGAAAAGGAAATCCTTACCGACGACATTATTCTGGAGAGTGAGCGGAATCTGCCCGCATTTCTTGCAAGAATCAGGAAATACAGGGAAAGAGGGCTGGCGGTGGGAATTGCCGACTGCGCGATTCCCAATGGGGCCGACCGGGCGCTGATGCAGTTTCTATATGAGCAGGGCATGCTGAAGGAGCTGGCCGCCTACGGCGGATGGAACACCTCATCCAATACCCTGGGAACGGTGCTGTCCCACCTGTGCGCATGGAACGCGGCGGAGACGCTGGGCCGCTTATCAGAGGCGGTGCGGGAAGCGTCCGAAGAATTCCTGTTCTTCCGGTATCTGGAGGACTGGGGCTATATGGCGGAGGTGCGCAGAGACGTGACCGATCATCTGACGGATATCGATCCGGCTCTGAACCGTCTCGATTTAAAAGATAAGGAACCGGTCGTTCGGGAGATTGTGAAGAAGCGGCTGGAAGAGTTCCAGGCGAAGTATTTTCCGCAGGAACCGTACCGGTTTGACCTCTGGATGCCATGGAACCGGATGTTTGAGGTTGAGATTCAAATTTTACCGTACTAAAAATGGTTTTAGCTTATATACGTTGTTGCAGTAAAAAAAACCAGAATATTATGTACAGTTGATATGAAAAGAAGATGCGGTATTTAAGGGAGAGCTACCCTGGCAGCCAAATCGCAAAAATACGCATCTTCTATTTGTCGGACGCCTGTCGTAATGTTTATTGTTCCCTTTAAAACCATAGCACTTTTAAGGAAAAGCTGTTTACATAAGGGCATTTACTTCAACCGAATGTAGCAGGTTGCTTTTGCTGCGCCTTCACGTTTTAATTCACCGGACTTTACCAGCTTACGCAAAGAGCCCTCAATGGAACTGATGCTTAGGGACGGGCACAGCTCCCGGATATCCTGCTTGTTAAATCTTTCGATTTTGTTTTGAGTTGCTTTTCTTACCATGTCAATCGCAGGTAATTTCGTCTCAACAATGGAAAATCTATCTTCAAAATCCTTATATGCCGCCAGTATAGTACCAAGCAAGTATTTAATGAATGGAATGGTATCCTCGCAGCTTTATGCCATCCAGCCTGTGATTGGCTAAGGGCGTCATAATAAAGGTCTTTCGCCTGTGCAATTTTAGACTCCAGTGAGATGCACTTTCAATCAAGGGCTTCCGGCGATTTCCTGTTGCTTCAGGTATTGTTCCTGTTTGCCGGCTTCTTTATAGCCCGAGGCGCGGTTTGATTTTTTTGCGGTAATAGATTCCCATACAGACCGCGGCGGTTCCCCAGGTGACGGGATAGCCCAGATACAGTGTGTAGATGGATGGGAAGAGGGGGATCATGATGGTCAGCCACAGGATTCTGAGTCCGCATAAGTTCAGGATGGACAGAAGCATAGTGCTGAACGTATCCCCTGCGCCCCTGGCGGTTCCGATCAGGATCTGGCACGTAATCAGCAGAATATAACCCGGTCCGAGAACCTGCCCCATCATGGCTCCGAAATGGACGACCTCCGGGTCGGAGGTGAAGAGCCGGAGCGGGCCTGCGCTGAAGAAGCAGAGCAGGATTCCCATGACGACGGCGTAGAGGTTGCCGAGCCACAGAAAGCTTTTAAAGCCCTTCTTCACACGGTCAAACTTCCTGGCCCCCATGTTCTGAGCGATGTAGGTGGTCGTGGTCAGGGACAGGCAGTTGGCCGGGAGCAGAGCAAAGCTGTCTACTTTCCCGTAAATGTTGCTGCCAGCCATGGCCAGGGAACCGAAGCCGTTCAAATAGCTCTGTACAATGACATTGGACAGGGAGGTGATGGCGGTCTGAAGCCCGGTGGGAATGCCGAATTTTAATATCTTTACCAGCATGGCCTGGTCGGAACGTATCTGTGAAGGAACCAGACGGTAAATGTCATCGGTATGAGTCAGTTTCCATAACACACAGACAGCCGAGACCAGCTGGGCGATTAAAGTGGCCAGCGCAACCCCCAGCACGGCCATGTGGAAGACGGTGACGAAGAGTATGTCCAGCACCACGTTGACCACAGAGGAGAGGCAGAGATAGTAGAGCGGGTGCTTCGTATCTCCTGTCGCCTGCAGTGTACCGGCTCCCATATTGTAAAGGATATTGAACAGTGCCCCGAGGAAATAGACGCGCAGATAGAGCGCTGCGTCGGGAATGACCTCGGCTGGGGTGTTCATGGCGGTTAAAATAAGGGGGGAGAGAAGACAGCCTGCGATAGAAACCAGAATTCCTCCCAGGATACAAAACCAGAAGGATGTATGGACGGCTGAGTGAAGACGGGTACCATCCCCCGCGCCGTAATACTGTGCGATGATGATTCCCGCACCGGTGGTCAGGCCGATGATGAAACCGATGAACAGATTGATAATCTGGGCGCTGGCGCCGATGGCGGCCAGCGCACCGCTGCCTACGAAATTGCCTACGATAAAGGAATCCGTGGTGTTGTAAAGCTGCTGGAACAGGTTCCCGATGATGAGGGGGCCTGTAAACAGCAGAATCGACCGGGTGATGGGCCCTTCAGTCAGTGAAGTTGATGAGCGCTCCTTCATAATACTGTCTCCCGCGTGTCCTGTCAGGTCTGGTCGCTGTCAGAAGAATCGGACTGGCTGCGGCTGATTTCGAGGTAATTATAAAAGGTGAATTTGCTGATTCCCAAAAGTTCGCAGATCTGTTCCCCGGATTTTGTGATGAGGAACGCGCCCTTCTGGTCGAGAAAACGGATAAATTCGATCTTCTCGTTTTTGTTCATCTCCAGGGCAGGCTTTCCGATCTGTTCCTGTCCCATCTGAATCAGATGGCTGAGAAGATTGTTCACGTCGGGAGCGAAAATCTCCTCGTCGTTGGATGTAAAGTTATCAAATTGGTTGAACTGGCGTAAATAGCCTTCAAACTGAAGCGTCTCCGTGATATCCAGATTCACACAGATCGATCCGATGACGTCTCCCTGATCATTTTTAAGATAAATGGATGAGGAGCGCAGGATCTTTCCATCCTGTGTGGTGGTAACGTAGTTAAAACGGTCCCCATCCAGCACGGTGCCGCGAAGGACCTCCAGTCCTAAGTTGCTTCCGCAGCCGCCTATGGAACGGTGCGTAATGTCTCCGTTGCGGATATCGACAATGGTATGGTTGTAATCCTTCGTGAGATCGTGGAGCACGACTTCACATTTGTTTCCAAAGTGCTGTTCCACTAATGTGAGGAGCTGCTGAAGTACGGGCATAATTTCATCAAGGGTTTTCATCGTATCACCTCTCAAATATGAAAAAAAATAAGAATATAGTTCCAAATACTGTTTGTAAATTCAGTATATCATATTAAAAGTTTTTAAACAATAGAAAAACCAGAAAAAAAGTATGAAGGTTACGCCGAAATCCCGGAGGGAGACGGCACCGCACTGGCTTCACTGGGAAAATGCCGAAATCTAATGCTGCAAATGTGTCCCGCAGCTTTCTCCGATAATCAGTTCCGGGGGGAAGGTGATGCGGGCGTTTTCGGTGGAGCCCTGGACGGCCTGGATCAGGGTGCGGACGACCATCTGTCCCCAGCGGCGGCTGTGGTGATGGATGCTGGTGAGACGGGGGATCGTATAGTCAGCGAAGTAGAAACGGTCGCAGCTGATGAGGGCCACGTCGCGCGGGACTGAGAGGCCGTGGTCGGCGAATGCGCGGATGGCGCCGAGGGCCACATTGTCGTTCATGGTGATCACGGCGGTAAATGGCGCATTTCTGGATATAAGGGCTTCGGCGGCCTGGTATCCATCCGGGAGATAGTAGTCGGAGAGGGATATCAAATCCTTACGTACCTCGCGGCCTGATGCGGCGGCGGCTTTTTTGTATGATTCCAGGCGGGTCTCTGTAATGGTGACGCCGGGCTGGCCTCCGACGAAGGCGATATCTTTATGTCCCAGCGAAGAGAGATAGTTGTAGGCAGTCGTGACGCCGCTTCCGTTCTCTGAGTCAATAAAGATGCAGCCGGCGCCTGGAATCTCGCGGCCTGCCGCCACGACGGGAAGCGAGGCCGAAAGCTTGTTCAGCGCCTCTTTATAGGCGGGAGTGATTTTGACCATGTCCAGCTGTCCGCCGATGATCAGAATTCCATCCACCTTTTTATCCATCATCATACGGAAATATCCGGTCTCATCGATGGGGGCATCTCCGTGGTGAAAACGGGTGTTGCACAGATAGACGGAGTATCCCTCCTCAGCGGCGCATCTCTGGACTTCCTGAAAAATGGTGGCAAAATAAGGATTGGTGATATCCGGCAAAATGACACCCAGCGTCATGGTTCTCTTCGATATTAACCCGCGTGCAAGCGCATTGGGCGTAAAATCATATTTCCTGACGACTGCTTCAATCCGGGCTTTTTTGTCAGCAGATACCGGCACTTTGCCATTTAAAAAACGGGAGACGGTGGCGACCGAAACGCCGCTTTCCTGGGCGATCTGGGTAATTGTAATCGTTGATTTCATATTCTGCCCCTCCTAAAGATCTGATGAGCACTCCTGATTGAGTACTCCTGATTGATTTCCACGAATAAAGAATCGGGGGTCCTCCCAGTATATCACGAACGAAATAAAATTGCAATGAAACCCTTTTCACAAAAATACGAGGTTAAATTTATGGAATATCACGAATTGACAAGCGGATAACCGGATGGTATTGTAAAAATATGAAAACCTTTTCATAAATTTCAAGTGTAGAAAGGGAGTAAAGGGAATGAATACATATCTGGGAATTGATTATGGGGGAACGAAACTCATCATCGGAGAAGTCCGGGAGGATGGCGAGCTTCTGCGTTACAGGAGATACCCGACCGGGCTGACCGGGCAGGAGGAAATAGCGGCTCATCTGCTTCAGTGCCTCGATAACTATGTGGCAGAGGAAGCCCCGGGGGACAGAATCCGGGGAGTGGGAATCGGCATTGTAGGGATCAGCGATTTCAGAAATGGAATCTGGCATTCTGTGAATCATGAAGAGGGAATTCCGATCCCTTTGGCGCAAATGGTTGCCGATCGGCTGGGAGTGCCGGCGGGAATCGATAACGATGTCAGGAGCGCGGCGACGGCGGAGCTTCTGTGGGGCGAGGGAAAGAACTGTTCTGATTTTATCTATGTGAATGCAGGAACGGGTCTGGCTGCCGGATTTGTGATTGATGGAAAGGTGCTGCATGGGGCCCACTGTGATGCCGGGGAAATCGGCCACATGGTTGTGGATTACAAGAGCCGCAGGGAGTGTGTCTGTGGACGAAGGGGCTGCTGTGAGCTCACGGCTTCCGGAATAGGAATTCACAAGATGGTCGAAGAGAGGCAGGCGGAGGCTCCGGCGGAACTCCTGGAGCTGGGAGTGAATGGGAGATATCCGGCGGCGGCCGTATTCCGGCTGGCCCGGGAGGGCAATGATTTCTGCCTTTCCATTGCGGAGGAAGCCGCTGAGGTGCTCAGCTGTACCATTATGAATCTGGTGCGCATGTCAGATCCCGATATGGTGGTGGCAGGAGGCGGCCTGATGTCAGATCCGTGGTTTTTCCAGCGAGTGGAAAATCTCCTGGAGAAAGTGACCATGCGCCACGTATCAAAAGGATTCCGGGTATCCGGCTTCGATGCAGCATTTTCCGGTGTAATCGGCGCGGCGGCTGTAGGGTGCCTGAAGGCGGAAGCATTGGAGTCAAAAACAAACAATATCTAATAACAGGAGAATAAATCATGAAGATAACCATTGCAGAAAATGAAAAACAATTTGACGAAATAGCTGCCTGGAGAATCATCGGGCAGATTCTGGAGAAGAAGAATTCCGTAATCGGCCTTTCCACAGGGCAGACGACTACAAATATGCACAGAATTGTCAGCGAGCTGTATGAGCTCCATCCCTTTGACGTATCGGAAGCCGTGTTCTTTAACGTAGATGAACTGACGAATCTCCCTCGGAGCTATGCGGGCAGCTGCTATGCCATGATACGCAGCCAGCTGCTGGACCATTTAGGCGTGCCGGATGAGCGCTTTTTAATGCCTCTCACAGAGAGCGATGATTTTGAACTGGAGAGCAGAAAGTTCGAGGACAGTATCAGACAACACGGCGGTGCGGATCTGCAGATTCTGGGAATCGGCTGGAATGGCCATATCGGGATCAATCAGCCGGGAACACCGTTTGGCAGCGATACCTGGGTGTCTCCTATGGACGAGATATTCGAGGCAAGGGTGAGAAGAGAGACGGGAGTGCCCGACGGGCACGAACTGGGCGGTCTTACACTGGGGATCAAGACGATCATGCATAGCAGGCGGATTATTCTGGCGGCAAAAGGAGCGCATAAGGCGGAGATTATAAGACAGGCCCTGCAAGGACCTGTGACTGAAGCGGTACCGGCCTCCATTCTTCAGCTGCATCCGAACTGCGAGGTGCTTCTGGATCGTGAGGCAGCCGGTACTGCATTAGCTTTATAAACTCAGCCAGCTTTTTAAGCTTTACAGGAGTATAAATCCCGGACTCCCGGCGGAATGCGGAGTGATGACAGAAAGGACGGAATATGCGGATGAATACAGAGTTTCAGCAGGAACTGATGGAGAGCGGCTACATTCACAGACCGCTGCCTCTCCACGAGGAGGCATCTCTGGAACAGGCGGAGAGAGAGAAAAAGGTGACGGCGAGGCGAACCGTGTGGAGCGGAAACGGGGAGGGCTGCTGCGGCAATCCTGTGTCCATGGAGCGCGGAACGGTGGAAACTGTCCGGATAGAAGAGGAAAATGTGCTGGCTATGGAGGCCCCTCTCCTGTGCCAGTGCTGGCCTGAAGGGATGCCGCAGGATGGCGACTGCGCATATTACGGCCATATTCATGCGGCATTTCCGGTGAAGGAGGCGGACTGGACGTCGTTTCACCGCGTACGCGCCCTGATCAGGCCGGAGTGCGACGGATCGAGAACGGTCAGCCTCTCCATGTATCTGGAAAATGACGGAGAGAGCAAAGTGCCGGACCGGTACCGTCGACAGGGTTTTCATATGATGAACTTAAATAACCACCAGTGGAACGACTGTATATGGGAGTTCCCGTCTCTGCCGCGGGACTGCGTGAGCGGATTTGGATTTCGCTACCGGATCAATGGCCGGGATACCGCCAGCGGCGAGAACGCTGTCTTCTATGTAAAGGAAATCTGGCTGGAGACCGTGGAAAATCCGGGAAAGGAGAGCGGATGGCTCCCGGAGTCAAATCGATTCTGCTATTCCACCTGCGGCTATGAGCCTGGTGCGTCTAAAAAGGCGGTGCTGGCTGCGGGGGCGGATACGGATACATTTACAATTGAGGACCGAAAGGGAGAAGTTTGCCTGGAGAAACGTCTGGAAAATGTGGCCTGGAAGGGAGAAAACTTCCAAATCGCGGATTTCTCAGAGCTGACTCAGGAGGGAGAATACCGAATCTGTGCAGGCGCCATGGCCGGAGACTGGTTTCCGATAGGGGACGGTGTTCTGGAGGACGTAACGTGGAAAGGAATCAACTTCCTGTTCTGCGAGCGGTGCGGTTATCCGGTTCCGGGCAAGCATGGCCTCTGCCATATGGATACATACGCGGAGCATAAAGGCCTGAAGCTTTCCTACTGCGGCGGCTGGCACGACGCGGGCGACATGTCCCAGCAGACGGTCCAGACCGCGGAGACTGTAGAGAGCCTTCTGGAGCTCGCTGCAGAGCGAAGAGAGAGCACGCTGCTCTACCAGAGACTGATGGAAGAGGCCCTGTGGGGACTTGAATTCATCTTCCGGACGAGATTCGGAGACGGTTACCGGGCCACCAGCCTCGGCCTGATCCGGTGGACCGATGGAAAGACAGGCAATGACGATGACGCTTCCAATGTGCGGGTCCATAACCACGCCCTCGAGAACTTTATCTGCGCTGGAGTCTTTGCGTTGGCTGCCGAGTGTCTGGGCGATTACGACCGGGAGCTGGCCTGGCGGTGTGCGGGGGCGGCAGAGGAAGACTTCGGATTTGCGCAGGAACGCTACCGGACCCATGGCATGGAACTGCCGCTTCCGTGGGAGCACACATACTCTTCCTCTGCGGCGCTTTATTACGGAGAGATCGTGACCGCTGCCGCCAGAATATGGAAAGTGACGAAGAAGGAGGAATACGCGGAGGCGGCGGCAGAGTATGGAAGGAAACTTCTGGACTGTCAGGAAAAAGATTCCTCGAAGACGGGAATGCGCGGCTTCTTCTACAGGGACGAGACCCATCAGGATATTATCCACTATAATCACCAGGCCAGGGAACACGTTCCGGCCACGGCCCTTGTACTGCTGTGCCGCCTGCTGGAACACCATCCCGACAAGATCTTGTGGGAAGAAGGAATCCGCCTGTACGGAGAATATGTAAAGGATCTGTTGGGGTATGCCTCCCCCTATGAAATGCTTCCGGCCGGACTCTATTCGGAGACAACGGAAGATCCGGATATTTTCCGCCTGCTTCATTTACAGGCAGATTATGAGACAGAAAAAGATAATCATACGCTTCAGGTAAAAGCGGGAACCCGAGTAAAGCCGGGCTATGGAGTGCGCCAGTTCCCGGTATGGTTTTCCTTTCGGGGAAATACAGCGGTGATGCTGTCCGCGGCCAAAGGCGCGGCTGCTGTGGGCGGATATCAAAAGGATACAATTCTGATGAAGGCCGCGGCCTCCCAGACGGACTGGCTGTTCGGTAAGAATCCGTTCGGACGCTCTCTTATGTACGGTGCAGGCAGAGGCTATCAGCAGCTTTTCTCCACTTTTCCAGGTACCTGTGCAGGACAGCTGCCCGTGGGAATCGAGACAGACGGCAATTCCGATGTCCCGTACTGGCCCGGCGGCAATCAGTCTACCTACAAAGAAGTCTGGGTCACGTCAGTTGCCAAATTGTTTGGAATAATTGCGGAAATATATAAAAATCAGACATAAAGTATGAAAAAGCAAACTAAAAAACATATAAAAAAAGAGGAGGAATTAAAAAAAGTAAGCGGTTAATTAAAAAAAGTGATAAAAAAGCCGAAAAAAAAGAAAAAAAATACTTGAAAACTAACAAAAAGTATGATATTCTAAAACTACCAAAAGAAAAAATGATTTGAAAAAGCATAAAAAAAGTTTGAAAAATATGACGAATATTAATAACTGCTTTTATGCAAAGAGAAGGAGGAGAATTATATGAAGAAGAGATTTATGTCCTGCCTGCTGGCGACTGCTATGGTGATTACCTCACTGACAGCGTGCGGAGGCGGAAAGAGCACCACAACTGACACCACTGCGGCTGCAGGCGGAGACGCAAAAGAGACAACAGCCGGAGAGGCAGCGGGGGATACAAAGGCAGAGAGCGGTGACAGAAAGAAAATTGTTTTCTGGTATTCCCATACAGGTGACGAGGCAACCTGTTTTGAGAATGCGATTAAGGCTTATAACGAGAGCCAGGATAAGTACTTTGTAGAGGGCCTAAGCGTATCCGATAAGCAGAAGATCATCGTTTCCATTTCCGGTAACGAGGCGCCTGACGTTATAGAAGTATCCAACCAGGATGTTCTTTCCTACGCCACCAACGGTCTGGTAGAGTCCATCTCCGATCTGGCAGCCGCTGATAATTACGATCTGCCGGGCGTATTTTCAAACCAATCCCTGGAAGCCAACACTCTTGACGGCACCGTATACGGCGCTCCGCTGGCATCCATGATTATTCAGATGTTCTATAATAAGGACATTCTTGAGGAGATCGGTTACACAGAGCCTCCGAAGACCATGGAAGAGCTGTATGAGATGGCAGTAAAGGCCACTGAGGTTGACGATAAGGGAACCATTACAAGACTCGGCTATCCGTTATTCCCGTTGGCAAGTGCAAGACAGGAACTGATCTACGCATTCGGCGGAAAGTGGTGGTCAGATGACGGATTAACCTTAACACCGGATGATCCGGCGATCCTCGACAGTCTTAAGATGAACATCGACTTCAGAAGCCAGTACGGAATTGAGAAGGTTCAGGAATTCGTAGCAACCGCCAACACCAACCGTTATACAGAGAACGACATGTTCTTCGCCGGAAAGCAGTTATTCCGTTTTGACGGAACCTGGATGGCAGCCATGATGAAGAACTTCAACTCCGACGTGAACTACGGCGTAGCGCTGATCCCTGGAACCGAAGCACATCCGGAGATCGCAGGAACCAGCCGTTATGAGACCAACTCCTTAAGCATTCCGGTCGTAGCGAATGAAAAAGAGGGGGCATGGGACTTCGTTAAGTATTTCACAAACTCTGAGGCAACAAAAGAACTGTTAATCGGTATGGCAAACCTGCCGACACAGCTTGCATTATATGATGATCCGGATATTCTGGCACAGCCGAACTTCGATATGTTTATTGAAGCGCTTAAGACAGAAAACGGCATCCAGTATGCTAAGATTGAAGATCTTGCAAAATATACTTCCTTAATTGAAGAGTATCTTGACTATGCTTACAACGGTATGCAGACGCCGGAGGAGGCCATGAAGGGCCTTGCCGACCAGGCAAAGATGCTTCAGTAACCCATAGCTCAGCGGGTCACCGTGACAATCAGAATATCACATATGATGCCGCAGCACATATGTGATATTCGTATTTATTCAGCTATACGGCTGAATGGATACTGATATCTGGATCGTTTTCGCGATCGCACACATCAGAAAGGAGTAGTCCAATGTCAAAACCGACTGCCAAGAAAATGAGCAAATCAGAACGGCGGGACAATATCAATGGATTTCTGTTCGCACTTCCATGGATTATTGGATTCGTATGTTTCAGCCTGATACCGCTGCTCACCTCGTTTTACTACAGCTTCACGTCCTTTAACCCGGTGAAGCCGCCGGAATGGATCGGCCTTGAGAACTTCAAGTATATTTTCCAGGACCCGCTGGTTTTCAAGAGCCTGAGAAATACTCTGTTCATGGCCTTTGTATCCACTCCCATCAACTTATTCATTGCAATGCTCCTTGCTTCCTTATTAAATAGTAAGTTTAAGGGCAGAGGTGTGGCGAGAACCGTTTTCTTCATGCCTTCTATTATCCCGATGGTTGCGGCTACCATGGTATGGATCTGGATGTTCGACCCTACATACGGCTATATCAACCGTGTCCTGGAGATGGTCGGCATCAACGGACCGTCCTGGCTGGTTAATCCGGCCTACACGAAGTGGGCGCTGGTATTAATGGGTACCTGGTGTACCGGCACGACCATGCTGATCTGTCTTGCGGCGCTTCAGGATGTGCCGAACAGCTATTATGAAGCTGCCGAGATCGACGGAGCCAATGCCTTTGATAAGTTTTTCCGGATTACGATGCCGTGTGTGGCGCCGGTTCTGGTTTATCAGGGAATATTGAATATCATCAACTCATTCCAGTATTTTACACAGGTATATGTTATTATTAATGCAAGCTCCGGCGGCGGCGCCAGTAATGCCAGCGGCGGACCGGCCAACTCGATCTTAATGTATCCTCTGTATCTGTTTAATACGGCTTTCTCCTATATGAAGATGGGGCGGGCTTCTGCGATGGCATGGCTGCTGTTTGTCATTGTATTTGTACTGACGCTGGTGATGACCAGGATCACGAAGAAGGTATCCGAGAATGGCGTAGGGGGTGAATAAGTATGAAAAACAATAGCGCGTATTATAAAAAACGTTTAAAACCGATTCCGAAGTATGTACTTGTTATCGTGCTGAGTCTCGTCTTCTTTTCACCGTTTTTAATCATGGTGACGACGGCCCTTAAGACAAACGCGGACGCCTTTCAGCTGCCGGTCAGACTGTTCCCGAGAGAGATCATCTGGAACAATTTCCCGGAGGCCATGGCGAAGATTCCTTATGTCAGATATATGATGAACACTATCTTCATCACGCTGCTTTCCGTAGTGGGACAGATGGTAGCTACCCCGCTGGTAGCCTACTCTCTTGCCAAGATCAAATGGAAAGGCGCCCCCATCATATCCGCTCTGATTATGGGAACGATGATGATCCCCTATACGGTAACCATGATCCCGTTATATAAGATCTGGTCCAGACTGGGCTTCACCAATACATATGTACCGCTGATTCTGCCGACATTCTTTGGCAGCCCGTTCTACATCATTATCATGAGACAGTTTTTTGCGGGTCTCCCCAACTCCTTAATGGAGGCGGCGAAGATTGACGGCGCAGGCGAATTCAAACGCTACATCGCCATTGCGCTTCCGCTTTCAAGACCTGCGCTGACAACCGTCGGTATCTATGCGTTTATCAATGCATGGTCAGATTACCTGGCACCGCTCATTTATATCAACAAGACAGAAAAACTGACGCTGTCCTTAGGCCTTCAGGGTTTCCTGAACCAGTACTCGGTTGACTGGACGCACCTTATGGCGGCGGCAACTATTTTCGTAATTCCGGTCGTGATCTTCTTCCTGTTCTTCCAGAGGAACTTCGTAGAAGGTATTGCAACGTCCGGTATCAAAGGCTAGCAGGAGCAGATTATGGAACATCGAATTACACTGAATGGCACCTGGAACTGGTGCGATATGGAATCGAAGGAATGGCATAAGGGATCTGTACCGGGAACTGTTTTGACCGATATGATGGATAGTGGTCTCATCGAAGATCCCTATTGGCGGACGAATGAGTATGGGACACGGGAGCTTTCCCGCAGCGATTACCGATATGAAAGAGAGTTTGAAGTGCCGGAAAGTTTTTTCCGGGAAGATGAACAGTGCCTTGTGTTCGAGGGGCTTGATACGATCGCAGACATTTATTTGAACGATGAACTGCTCCTCGCGGTAAATGATATGCACCGCACCTGGAGAATTGATGTAAAAGGAAAGTTAAAGGCTGTAAACCGGCTGGCTGTTACGTTCCATTCCCCCACCGCCTTTATCGAAAAGGCGGACCGGGAGGGAGATATCTTTTATGCTTCTACTGGCTGCATGAAAGGAAACGGAGCGCTCAGAAAGGCCCATTATATGTTTGGATGGGATTGGGGGCCTCAGCTTCCCGATGCCGGAATCTTCAGAAATGTCTATCTGTCCGGCTTTTCAACCGCCCGTCTCGATGATGTGAGAATCCGCCAGGAACACGGAGCCGGCGGAGTGAAGCTGTCGGTTGAATGCAGTGTTGTGAAGCTCAGAGAAGGTGACGTGGCTGGAAGCTGTACGCTTATATGTAAAATCACAGCACCGGACGGAACCTTACTTACCGTGAAAAAAGAGGTCTATATAAGTGGAACCATCGAAGCCCTTATCGAAGCCCCGCAGCTGTGGTGGCCGAACGGATACGGCGCGCAGCCGCTGTACACGGTCCGTGTGGAGTTAAGGACGTCCGACTCTGCTTTCGATGTGTGGGAGAGAACGATTGGCTTAAGGACCGTCACGGTCTGTACCGACGCGGATGAGTGGGGGAACCAGTTTGCCTTTGTGGTCAATGGTCAGAAGATATTTGCCATGGGTGCCAACTACATACCGGAAGACAATCTCCTTGGCCATTTGAGCGAGGAACGCAGTGAACGGCTGATCCGTGACTGCGCCAGGGCCAATTTTAACTGCATCCGGATCTGGGGAGGCGGTTACTATCCGGAGGATTACGTATATGACGCCTGTGACCGTTACGGAATTCTGGTCTGGCAGGACTTAATGTTCGCCTGCAATGTCTATGATTTAAACGATGAATTTGAAGCTAATATTCTGGCCGAGACGGCCGATAATGTGAAACGAATCCGCCACCATGCATGCCTCGGCCTATGGTGCGGCAACAACGAGATGGAATGGGGCTGGCGCGACTGGGGCCGTCTGGAGGGACACAGACCGAAATACAAGGCGGATTACACAAAGATTTTTGAGATGCTTCTGCCCCGTCTGGTAAAACAGGTGGATGACCAGACGTATTACTGGCTGTCTTCTCCATCGTCAGGCGGTTCATTCGATGATCCCAATGACTTCAACCGGGGCGACAACCATTACTGGGAAGTATGGCATTCAAACAAACCGTTTACGGAGTACCGGGATTTTTATTTCCGGTTCTGCTCGGAGTTTGGCTTCCAGTCATTCCCCGGTAAGAAGACGCTGGATAGTTTCAGCCTTCCGGAGGACCAGAACATCTTCAGCGAGGTCATGGAATCTCATCAGAAGAACGGCCTTGCAAATACCAAGATATTCTCCTATATTTCCGGCTACTATAAGTATCCGAAGGATATGGAGAGCATCGCTTATATTTCCCAGATTCTCCAGCTGAAGGCGATTCAGTACGGCGTGGAGCACTGGAGAAGGAACTGGGGCCGGTGCATGGGTTCCATCTACTGGCAGCTTAATGACTGCTGGCCGGTGGCTTCCTGGGCCAGCATCGATTACTATGGCCGCTGGAAAGCGCTGCATTACGGAGCGAAACGGTTCTATGCCCGTTTCATGGCTACTGCCTGTGAGAAGGAAGAGCTGAGTACAGAGATTGACTATTACATTCATAATGAATCCTTTGAGGAGAGGAAGGCCGTATTAAGGGTCCGCCTCATCGACCGGGATTTCCACACACTGTATGAGACGGAAACGGAAATTACGGCGGCGGCCTTCGAAGTGAAGAACGTGCTTCCCATGGACTTCTCCCCCTTCCTGGCAGAGGCCGGGATGAAAAAGAGAGCGGTGGCGGAATACAGCCTGATCGAGGATGGCTGTGTGGTAAGCCGCGGAACCACGCTGTTTGTGAAGCCGAAATACTTTGACTTCAAGACTCCGGAGTACCGGATTTCTGTGACAGAGAAGGAAGATGTATTCTGTATTCACGCAGATGCCGATACGTATGTGAGTTATGCGGAACTGAGCCTGGATGGATATGATGTCGTATTGGAAGACAATTTCTTCGATATAACATCGGAAGAAGGCGTGGATATAACTGTGGATAAAAAAGAATTCCCGAACCAGGTAACGGCGGAGGAAGTGGCGGCTGCGCTTCACATCAGGAGTGTGGCAGACAGTTTTTAAGTGGAGGTAGAACGTATGCAGAAAGAATTACTGGATCAGTTGGAGACACCCTGCATTGTCATCGATATGGCCAGGACGGAGGAGAATGTGATCCGGATGCAGGCGGAAGCGGATGCGGCCGGATGCAGGCTGAGACCGCATATCAAGACACACAAGATGCCGCTTTTTACCAGAATGCAGCTGGCACACGGGGCTGCCGGCATCACCTGTGCCAAGGTCTCCGAGGCGGAGGTTATGGCAGATGGGGGAGCGGAGGACATTTTTATCGCTTACCCCATGGTCGGTGATTTCCGGATAAAAAGAGCCATCGCACTGGCCGGGCGTTTAAAACGCCTGATTCTGGCGGTGGACAGCATGGAATGCGCGGTTCCACTCAATGAGGCGGCAAAGGCCGCCGGCATTACCCTGGAGGTTCGGCTGGAAGTGGACACCGGAGCGAAGAGGACCGGCGTCCAGAGAACAAAGGCCGCCGAGCTGGCGAAGGAAGTCCATCAGCTTTCCAATTTGAATCTGACTGGTATTTATACCTTTAAGAGTCTGGTTTATCACGATGAGCCCACCGAGGATAAGGTCATTGCGGGAGCCGAGGAAGGCGATATGATGGAGGCTATAGCGGAAGAGATCAGGAAGGCCGGCGTTCCCATTGCCGAGATCAGCGCAGGCTCCACACCTACGGGCGTGGAGGTTGCGAAGACGGGAAAGGTGGATGAGATTCGCCCGGGCACCTATATTTTCAAGGATCACATGCTGTGCAGGGAGGGGGCGGCTGAGCCGGAGGACATTGCTGTCCGGATCTACGCCACAGTGGTCAGTACGCCATGCAGGGAGTATGCGGTGATCGATGGCGGCACGAAGACATTTCCCATGGATATTCTTCTCGATACGCCTCCCTACTATTACCCCGGATACGCACTGGTTGCCGGAAATGATGATCTTCAGCTTCGCCGTATGAATGAGGAACACGGAATTATTACCAGCAAAAAGGGAGACACCGGACTGAAGGTCGGCGACAAGGTGGAACTGATTCCGATTCACGTCTGCACCGCCATCAATATGCAGAATAAAGTTTATCTCTATGACGGGGAGACTCTGCGTCAGGAAGTGGTGGCCGCGAGAGGAATGCTGGTATGAGAACACTGATAAAAAATGGACTGGTCTATGATGGAAGCGGCGGTACGCCTTTCCGGAAAGATGTGCTTATAAAGGATGGATTCATTGAGGCGGTGACAGAGAGCGCGGAAGCGGCAGCAGCGGAAGTCATCGACGCGTCGGGGCTTGTCGTGACGCCGGGCTTTATCGATACCCACAGACACTGTGATATCGATGCCCTGTATAATCCTGAATTCGGCAGACTGGAGATGGCTCAGGGCCTTACGACGGTCATTGGAGGAAACTGCGGTCTGGCGCCGATTCCGGCGCCGAAACAGTACCGCCGGGATATTTATGATTTTATTGAGCCGTGTCTCGGTATTGCGCCTGAGGAGATGGCCATCGAACGGTTTGGCGATTATCTGGAGGAACTGGGGAAACGGGAGCTTCCGCTTCATGTGGGCAGCTTGCTTGCGACAGGGACGCTTAAGGCAGCGATCAAGGGATATGGGAAAGGTCCGTTTACCAGACAGGAGATGGACCAGGCAAAAGCCTATATCCGTGAAGGGCTTGAGGCTGGTGCCGCGGGCCTTTCCATGGGCATCATGTACCAGCCGGAATGTTATTCCGCCCGGGCCGAGATGCAGGAGCTGATCAGTGCAGCCGCACCATTCGGCCGCCCTTTGTCCTGTCACATTCGAGGTGAGGGGGATAACCTGGTCTCTTCTGTGAAAGAGATTATCGAGGTCACAAAGGAAGCCGGGGTCCCCTTGAATATCAGCCATTTTAAGGCAACCGGAGTGAAAAACTGGGGCAAAGAGATCTATCAGGCGATCGAACTGATTGACGCGGCCAGAGCGGCCGGCCAGGATGTGACTGTGGATTTCTATCCCTACTGCGGCGGTTCCACCACGCTGATCAGCCTTCTGCCTCCTTCCGTGATGGAAGACAGCGTGGAGCTGACCTTAAAGAAGCTTAAGACAGAAAGCGGAAAGGAAGAACTGAGGCGGGAGATCTACCGGGAACATACAGGCTGGGACAATATGGTGACCGCCATAGGCTGGGAGCGTATTCTGCTTAGCTCCGTTACGAAGGAGGCGAACCGCAGGTTTACAGGAAAGAATTTCCAGGAAGCCGCATCCCAGGCCGGATACGAAGAGCCGGCTGATTTCTGCAGCGAACTTCTGGTAGAAGAACAGGGAAAGGTGGGAATCATCGTTCTCTCCATGTCTCAGGAGGATGTGGATACGGTAGCCCGGCTTCCATACTCCATGGTAATCTCAGATTCCCTGTACGGCGTGAGCGACTGTCCGCATCCCAGACTTTACGGTTCCTTCCCGAAGATTATCCGGGAATACGTCAGAGAACGCGGGGTTCTGACAATGGAGGAAGCAGTTAAGAAGATGACGCTTCTGCCTGCGAAGAGGCTTTCGCTTGATGGCCGGGGTATGATAAAAGAAGGTTACCATGCGGATATTAACGTGTTTGACCCTGCAAAAGTAAGGGATTACGCGGTTTACGAAAATCCAAAACAGCTGTGCAGCGGATTTCAGATGATTATGGTAGATGGAACGGTTGCCGTTTCAAACGACAGGATATTGAAAAGAAACTGCGGCAGTGTTATAAACTTATAGTATAACAGAAAAATCAGAAGAATGAGGGAATGAATCATGAGTGATGTATATGCAAAGTTAAAAGAATTAGGTCTGGAACTGCCGAAGGCGCCTGCAAAAGGAGGCGTTTACTCATCCTCCAGAATGTTTGCAGGCAATCTCGTTTATATCTCCGGCTGCGGCCCGGTAATCGACGGTCAGGTGGCTGGCAAGGTTGGTAAGGAATTTACAAAGGAGGAGGCGTACGTATTCTCCAGGAATTCCATGTTAAATGTTCTGGCTGTTTTACAGGACCGCATCGGCGATTTAAACAAGGTAAAACAGGTTGTGAAGATTCTGGTTTATGTGGCAAGCGATGATGATTTTTATGAGCAGCCATACGTTGCAAACGGCGGTTCCCAGCTTCTGGTGGATTTATTTGGCGAGGAAGCGGGGGCACCGACCAGATCTGCAGTAGGCATGAACGTGCTGCCGGGTAATATTCCGGTGGAGACAGAGGCTATTTTCGAAATCGAAGAATAGGTCGCAGGAGTACGAGATGGAACCGGTATATTTGGATGAGAGCAGGACAGATGAAGAGAGGGTGCGGGATCTGGTGTCACAGATGACGCTGGAGGAAAAGGTATCGCAGCTTCGTTACGATGCCCCAGCGGTAAAACGTCTGGGGATTCCCAGCTATAACTGGTGGAACGAGGCGCTGCACGGAGTGGCCAGAGCCGGAGCGGCTACGGTATTTCCGCAGGCTATCGGATTGGCGGCAATGTTTGATGAGGCGCTTCTGGAGAAAATTGGCGATGTGACCGCTCTCGAGGGGCGGGCAAAATATAACGAGGCGGTGAAAAACGAGGACAGGGGACTCTATAAGGGAATCACCTTCTGGTCTCCCAATATCAATATTTTCCGTGATCCGAGATGGGGGAGGGGACATGAGACGTACGGGGAGGACCCGTGCCTGACAGGACGCATGGGAACTGCCTACATTAAAGGGCTTCAGGGAAATGGAAAGAGGCTGAAGGCGGCTGCCTGCGTGAAGCATTTTGCCGCCCATTCGGGGCCGGAAAAGGGGCGGCATTCCTTTAATAGCGTGGTGAGTAAAAAGGATCTGACGGAGACGTATTTTCCGGCGTTTGAGCGGTGTGTGAAGGAGGCAGGAGTCGAAGGCGTGATGGGGGGCTACAACCGTTTGAACGGCGAGGCTGCCTGCGGGAGCCATCATCTGATCTCAGAGATTCTGAGGGAAAAATGGGGCTTCGATGGTTATTACGTTTCGGACTGCGGGGCGATCAAAGATTTCCATATGCATCACGGGCTGACAGACACGCCTCAGGAATCGGCGGCTCTGGCGCTTAAGAGCGGCTGTGATTTAAACTGCGGCGCCGTATATCTTCATGTGATGAGTGCCTATAACCAGGGGCTGGTGTCTGAGGACGATATCGACAGAGCAGTCACCCATTTAATGATGACGAGGATGAGGCTGGGAATGTTTGATCAGCATACGGAATTCGATGAGATTCCGTATGAGGTCAATGACTGCGCCGAACATCACAGACTGGCCTTAAAAGCGGCGGAGGAATCCATGGTGCTTTTAAAGAATGACGGAATTCTCCCTCTCGATAAGGCGATGCTTAAGACTGTGGCAGTAATCGGACCCAACAGCGACAGCGAGGAGATTCTAAAAGGCAATTACAACGGCACAGCAACGGAAAAATACACGCTTTTGGAAGGAATACGGGCCGTACTGGGGAAAGATACCAGAATTTTCTGCTCGGAAGGCGCCCATCTCTACCGCGACAATGTGGAAAACCTCGCCGAGGCGGATGACAGGATCAAAGAGGCTGTTTCCATGGCGGTGCGGAGCGACGTGGTATTCCTATGCCTGGGCTTAAACGGCACACTGGAAGGGGAAGAAGGCGATGCCAACAACAGCTATGCCGGTGCGGACAAGGTAGATTTAAATCTTCCTGAGTCCCAGATGAGACTTTTAAAGGCGGTCTGTGAGACGGGAACCCCGGTAATTCTGCTCCTGTCTACAGGCAGTGCCATGGCGATAAACTATGCTGATGAACACTGCAGTGCGATTCTGCATGTATGGTATCCTGGACAGATGGGAGGTCTGGCCGCGGCAAGACTGTTGATGGGAGAAGCAGTGCCTTCGGGCAGACTGCCGGTCACGTTTTACCGGACAACGGAGGAACTTCCGGACTTCACAGACTACAGCATGAAGGGCAGGACATACCGCTACATGGAACATGAGGCGCTGTATCCGTTCGGATATGGCTTGAGCTACGGCGATTTTGAATACAGCAATTTGAAGGCGGAACAGATCGAAACGGGGCAGATCAAGCTCTCTGTGGAAATTACGAACCGTTCGATGTTTGAATGCGACGAGGTGGCCGGGGTTTACGTCCGGATTACGGATTCGGAACTGGCGGCGCCTGGGGGATCTCTGGCGGACTTTAAGCGGATTCATTTGAAAGCCGGGGAGTCTGCGGCGGCTGCGTTTATCCTTTCAGCCAAAGCGTTTATGGTGGTGAATGAGGAGGGAGAGTTTGTATTTGACGGAAGTGCGGCGGTTGTCACCTGCGGAGGGAGCCAGCCGGACGGCCGCAGCGTCGAACTGACAGGAAAGACTCCTTTAAAACTGGAATTAAAGTTGGAGGACTTAAGATGGTAGAGCAGTACCAGGCCATATTGGCAGCGGAGGCGGCAGAACTGAAAAAACGTCTGCCTGAGGGCAAGCTGGCGGATATGTTTGAACGGTGTTATTTGAATACGATTGATACGACGGTAAAAGAACTGGAAGATGGCAGCCTGTTTGTCATAACCGGCGATATTGAGGCCATGTGGCTGAGAGATTCAGCAGCGCAGGTGCATCACTACTTGCCAGCCGCGGCCCGGCATGAGGAAATCTATGATCTGATCAGGCGGGTCCTTGAAAAACAGGTCTATTATATGAATAAAGATCCTTATGCCAATGCATTTAACGTCACCGCCAACGGACGTCACTATGCGCCGGATCGGTCAGGCCAGACAGACTGGACCTGGGAACGAAAATACGAGGTGGATTCTCTCTGCTTTCCGATTGCACTGGCCTTTGAACTGTGGAAGACAACAGGGCGTACGGACCATCTGAATCATGCTTTGAAAGGCGTCTGTGAGAAGGTCGCAGACCAGTGGGCCGCAGAACAGAACCATGAGGCAGAATCCCATTACCGGTTTGAACGGGATACGGATAAAGAGACAGAGACTTTAAAACGCTCCGGACTGGGAACGCCGGTTGCCTATACAGGCATGACCTGGTCAGGATTCCGGCCCAGTGATGATGCCTGTACTTATGGATATTTGATTCCATCCAACATGTATGCAGCTGTGGCTCTGGACCAGATGTCTGATATTGCAGAAACGGTATGGCAGGATCATGCGCTGGCCAGCCGGGCAAAGCTTCTTAGCCAGGAGATTCGGGGCGGAATTGAGCGGTACGGAATCGTGGAGCACGGAACATATGGGCGTGTCTTCGCTTACGAGGCGGACGGATTGGGAAATACATTTTTAATGGATGACGCAGGAATTCCGGGGCTTTTGTCTATGCCGTATTTTGGATACTGTGACAAATCCGATCCGGTATATCAGAATACCAGGAAACTGGCGCTCAGCAGTGAAAATCCGTACTACTTTGAAGGAACCAGGCTCACCGGAATTGGAAGTCCCCACACGAAACCCGGCCACGTATGGCCGATGGCTCTGATTATTCAGGCCCTTACAACGGATGATAACGCAGAAATTGACCGCTTGATTCATATGCTGGTGGAGAATGATGCGGGCACGGGATATATTCATGAGAGCATTCATAAGGACGATGAGATGATTTATACGAGGCCCTGGTTTGCATGGGTGAATTCGCTGTTCAGTGAGATGCTGATGAAGAAGGTTATGAGATAAAAGAGGAATTGAGACAGGCTTGCCTGTCTGGTTGACTGAAAGAAGTCTTCCAGGCGGGCAAGCCTGTTTTTGTGCCATTCAATACAATTAGAAGTCATTTCCCTTACTGAATTTCAAACTCCACAGTCACCCGCGCCTCAACGCTTAACTGTCCCGGCTCGACGCTCATGGCTGCCGCGCCTGCGGCCATATCTTCAGTGGCAGCGTTCTTATAGGTGGAGTAACGGGCGATCTGGTTATCGTTATATTCTTCTACATGGACCACCGGCCCCAGTGTGCAGCCGCCTGCTTCCGCAATGGCTTCAGCCTTGACTTTGGCAGAATCGATGGCATTCTTAAGCGCCTGCTGGTATGACTCGTCATACTTGCTGGAAAGGTAGGTGACCTGGCTGATGCTGTTAATTCCGGCTTCGACGCTGGAAGATATCAGGGTTCCTGCCTGATCGATCGGAATATCGGACACGGTAATGGTGGTATTCATCTCGTAACCTGTGATCGTTCTTCCTGAATTCCAGTCGTAAATCGGATCAAGCCCATAGTTGGAGGTCTGAATCGAAGTTTCTGCAATGCCGGTACCCTTCAAAAAGCTGATAACATTTTCCAAATCTTTGCTGTTCTGCTCCTGGCATGCCTTCGCGTCTGCCGCCTGAGTGGTCACTGAGAAGACCAGTTCCGCCATGTCGGGGACGACCTTCACCTCCTCCGTACTCTGTACGGTGATTACATTATCTTTTACATTTTCTACTTTAATTGTGTCTGGAATGGGAGCGGAAGTGCTGCCCTGTGTGCAGGCCGTAAGGCCTATGGCCGAAACCGCGGCCAGAATAACTGCTGTCTGTGTAAAATGTTTTCTCATAATAAATCTCCTCCTTATTCTGTCGTACCTTCATTTTACACTAAATTCAAGAGTTTACTATTTCTTTTCTCTTAACATTACAGGTCGAATTCTTGAATTATCTCGTCGGTGTGGCACAGCCGGATGAACTCCCTGGCAGACGGCGTTAAATACTTATGTTTATGGTAAATGATAGAGAATTTACGGGAGAGCGAGATACCTTCCACCCTTTTTTCCAGGATAACACCGTTTCTGATGTCATCGGCGACCAGGAGATAAGGGAGAATGGAGATCCCAAGCCCCTCGGCCACCGCCTTGACAATGGCCTGCGTGCTGACACTCTCCCAGGCGGCATTCAAATGAATCTGAAAGCCGGTTAAGAGACTCTCCAATATCTCGCGTCCTCCGCTTCCCGGTTCTCTTAAGATAAAATTGTGCTGCTCCAGTTCCGTCAATGGAACAGCGTCTCTCGATGCAAGAGGATGAGCTTTGCCGCAGATCAGGCAGAGACGGTCGTTCATAAAGGGGTCCCTCACAATTAGCGGAGATTCCGGAATTCCTTCGATCAGTGCAAAATCGATCCTGTTGTTCAAAATACAGTCTTCAATATAAGAAGAGTTACGAACCGATACATTTACATTCATCTTGGGGTGCGTGGTCGTAAACTTCTTTACGAGGCCTGGGAGAAGGAAGTTGCCAATGGTGATGCTGGAACCGATACGAAGCGTACCCATGTGTTCCCAGTTACGGATTCCCATCTCCATCTCATCGAACAGGGAGACGATGTGGAGCGCGTAATCGTAGAACATCCTTCCCTGTTCTGTGACGTAGAGCCTTCGGGAGATCCGGTCAAACAGGCGGATTCCGTAGTAATCCTCCAGCTCACGGATAGCCAGGCTGACAGACGGCTGGGCCAGGTGGAGTTCTTCGGAAGCCCTGGTAATTCCATTGTTCTGGTAGACTGATACAAAGATTTTCATATGGCGGAGCGTCATAAAAATACCTCCTTGCGATCGGGTAAATTTGCGATACATAAGAAATACGTTATATATTTGATATAATAATACTATTTTACTTATTAATCAAGTGGAAATATACTGTTGGTAAGAGGAGGGAAGCAAAATATGAAACGAGAAAAAGGAATTTTATTGAAGCTGTTTATATCCATGATATCGCTTGGAACTTTTACATTTGGAGGCGGCTACGTGATCGTGACTCTGATGAAAAAGAAATTTGCCGATGAATATCACTGGATTGACGAAAAGGAAATGCTGGATCTGATTGCCATAGCACAGTCCGCACCCGGAGCCATTGCGGTCAACGGTTCCATCGTAGTCGGCTATAAGCTGGCAGGCATACCGGGGATGCTGGTGTCCATACTGGGAACGATTCTTCCGCCGTTCGTGATCCTGTCCCTGGTCTCGATGTTTTATATCGCATTCCGCGATAACATCTGGGTCCACTCCATGCTGACGGGAATGCAGGCAGGCGTCGCAGCAGTGATAATTGCCGTGGTAATCGAGATGGGACATGGAATTCTGGTGGAAAAAAACAGGGTGTCCGTACTTATTATGGTAGCGGCCTTCATTCTTACATTTTTCCTGAACATCAATGTGGTATATGTGGTAATTGGCTGCATCGTGTTTGGAGCGGTCAGAACCTGGAGAGCGATGAAGAAGGGGGCGGTACAATGAGTTACATTCAGTTGTTTTTAAGCTTTTTGCAGATTGGGGCTTTCAGCTTTGGCGGAGGCTACGCGGCAATGCCGCTGATTCAGAATCAGGTGGTAACGCTTCACCACTGGCTGACAGCGGGGGAATTTAATGATCTGGTTACAATCTCCCAGATGACACCGGGACCGATCGCAGTCAATTCCGCTACCTTTGTGGGGCTGCGTATCGCCGGACTTCCGGGAGCGGTTATAGCAACCGCCGGCTGCATTCTGCCGTCCTGTATTCTGGTGTCGGCTCTGGCATACGTCTATACGAAGTATAAGAAACTCACGATGCTTCAAGGAATTTTGAATACCTTAAGGCCGGCTGTAGTGGCAATGATTGCGACTGCAGGAATGAGCATCATTATCACCTCTTTCTGGGGGGATGCCGGATTTTCACTTCCGGCGGTCATATCCGGACTGAAGGTGGACGCGGTACTGATCTTTGCGGCGGCACTGTTTGTGCTTCGCCGGTTTGATATCAATCCCATTTATGTCATGGTACTGGCAGGTGTCTGTCAGACCGTTATTACAGCAGCAGGAGGTATGGTAGGATGAAAATCAGGATTAAAGAATGTGTGGGAAATTCCAGAATTTACGGGGAAGATGGAAGCATGGCAGGAACTATAGAGGGATGGCCCAAAAACGGCCCTGCCCGTGAAATATGTGGGACAGACGGTAATGTCCTTTACCGTGTGAGAAAGGAAAAGGGCGGCTGTCTCATAGAAAACAGGACAAAGCCGCAGATGAAACAGGAAGTTACAATCTCCTTTCAATATGAGGAGAGCAGAGAATGCGGTAAGGGAGGTGGTAAAGGAGGCAGTAATGGAGGCAGTAAAGGATATGGAGCGGCGGTCCTGTTTCGTGCGCCTCTGGCCGTGAAGGCGGTGATTCCTCTGACGGCAGGTGATGTGATGGTACGGCAGAACCGGAAACGGGAGATAGTTCTGGAAGATCAGAACGGACAGATCGGGCGCATTACCCGGATCGCCTCTTTGACAGGACATGAAGTGGAATGGGAGAATACACTCGATGTATACGAAGCGGCTGTGGTGTTTGCGGTGGCGGAATATATGTATCATGATGATGATATTGATGTGGTGTAGAATCAGGATTAGTGTTTAGCGCCTCCAAAGAGTCACAACTCTATGGAGGCGCTTTTACTCTCTGTGAAGTCTTAACTTCAAGCTTTTTCTCAATGTCTCCCCAACCATACAATTCGACGCTTTTACCAATAATCCCCTCTGCATTTTTAAATAAGAGGAATAATAATTGTAACATATGCATAAAATTATAGAATAATATTGTGGTATAGTGACAAAAATAGAAAGGAAAATAAAAAAACTCTTGCATCTCCCCGTACACTGTGCTATAGTGAAACCAAGGTTATTGGAAACGTTACCGATACCGCTACCGAGAAGGTTCCCGGAAACAGTTCCAAAAGTAACGTAACACATAATATGGTAAGTACCTGCGGCAGAGAACGCAGATACGGAAGGAGGATATATATTATGAAACTAAGAAAACTGGCAGCACTTTCACTGGCAGCCGCTATGGCGGCTGGAACACTGGCTGGATGCTCTTCCAAACCGGCGGAGACGAAACCGGCAGAGACCACAGCGGCTCCGGCTGGAGAGACCACTGAGGCAGCAAAGGCGGAGGACACTACTGCAGCAGCATCCGATGCGAAGGGACAGATTTATTACTTAAACTTTAAGCCTGAGGTTGCGGATGTATGGGTAGAGCTGGCTGAGAAGTACACGGCTGAGACCGGAGTACCGATGAAGGTTCAGACAGCAGCGGCCGGAACGTATGAGCAGACATTAAAATCCGAAGTAGCGAAGAAAGAACCGCCGACACTGTTCCAGATCAATGGACCGATCGGATATAAGTCATGGGCTAAGTACTGCCGTGATTTAAAGGATTCCGATATTTACAGCCATCTGGTTGATAAGAGCATGGCAGTGACAGACGGCGACGGCGTATACGGTATCCCGTATGTAGTAGAAGGCTACGGCATTATTTATAACGATGCGGTTATGCAGAAGTATTTCGCACTGGACGGCGCAAAAGCAAAATCCATGGACGAAATCAAGAATTTCGATACATTGAAGGCAGTTGCCGAGGATATGCAGGCAAGAAAGGCTGATCTGGGCATTGAAGGCGTATTCGCTTCCACATCCTTCGCACCTGGTGAAGACTGGAGATGGCAGACCCATCTTGCAAACCTTCCGATTTATTACGAATACAAAGATGACAATGTAAGCGATAAAGACGCCATCGACTTCAAGTATTCCGATAATTTCAAGAATATTTTCGACTTATATTTAAATAATTCCTGCACAGATCCGAAGATGGTAGGCGCCAAGACCGTAGAGGACTCCATGGCTGAGTTCGCACTGGGCAAGGTTGCCATGGTTCAGAACGGTAACTGGGGCTGGAGCCAGGTAGAAGGCGTAGAAGGTAATACCGTGAAGGAAGAAGATGTTAAGTTCCTTCCGATCTATACAGGCGTAGCAGGCGAAGAGAAACAGGGCTTATGTATCGGTACAGAGAACTTCTTCTCCATCAACAGCCAGGCCAAGGAAGAAGATCAGCAGGCATCTCTTGACTTCTTAACATGGCTCTTCAGCTCTGATACAGGAAAAGACTATGTGACAAATAAGTTAGGCTTTATCGCTCCGTTTGATACTTTCGCAGCAGACGAGAAGCCAACCGACCCGCTGGCAAAAGAAGTTGACAGATATATGAGCAATACCGATTTGTACTCCGTATCCTGGAACTTCACATCGTTCCCGAGCCAGACCTTTAAGGATAACTTTGGCGCATCCCTGTTACAGTACGCTCAGGGCGGAAAAGAATGGCAGGCCGTTGTGGACGACATGAAGGCCGACTGGGCTAACGAAAAAGCGATGACCAAATAAGACTAAGGCAACAGACATGAGATGGGTGAGCGTAAGGGAACTTCCTCACCCATTTCTTTACTTATCACGGTGACTCGTTCGCGAAGCGTCCGGGTGATCGTCACTAGTACAGCGTTGCATAAGTTCCAGTGAATTCTGCACTCGCTATTCACGCCAGGACCACGCCCGCGAAGCTAACCGTAGGGTCCACTACGCCGTCGCTTCGCGGACGCGCTCCTGACGCAAATATCAAGTACATAATTCACCGAAACTTACGCAATGCTGTACTAGCTAAGAATCAGTATGAATGTTCAAGGAGGGTGCGCCATGCAAAAATCCATTAAACGGTATTTTCCGATTTTTGTGCTGCCGACGCTGATTGCATTTATCATTGCATTCCTGTATCCGTTTATCATGGGGATTTATCTTTCATTTACGGAATTTACCACGGTAAAGGATGCGACGTGGGTAGGCATAAGCAACTATAAAAAGATATTTCTGGACCAGAACTTTTTAAACGCATTGGTATTCACTGTGAAATTCACCATAGTGTCCGTTGTTACAATCAATGTGTTTGGATTTTTGATGGCGTATGCTCTGACAAGAGGAATCAAGGGGACGAATTTATTCAGAACCGTGTTCTTCATGCCTAACTTAATCGGCGGTATCGTTCTGGGCTATATCTGGCAGCTGTTATTAAACGGTATTCTGGCGAAGTTCGGAGTCACGCTGTCCTTCGATGCGAAATACGGCTTCTGGGGTCTGGTTATCCTGATGAACTGGCAGCTCATCGGATATATGATGATCATCTATATCGCGGGCCTTCAGAACGTTTCTCCGGACCTGATCGAAGCGGCCAAAATTGACGGAGCTACGAAGACACAGACGCTGCGGCGTATCATCATCCCGATGGTTATGCCATCTCTTACGATCTGTCTCTTCTTAACCCTGACCAATTCCTTTAAGCTGTTTGACCAGAACCTGGCTCTCACTGCGGGAGGACCGGGCAGACAGACCAGCATGCTGGCACTGGATATCTACAGCACGTTTTACGGCAGAGTCGGATGGGAAGGCGTCGGTCAGGCGAAGGCGGTTGTCTTCTTCCTGATGGTAGCAATTATCTCTCTGACACAGCTGTATCTGACAAGGCGTAAGGAGGTGGAAAACTGATGAGCGGGAAAGCTAAAAAAGTGGAAAATCAGCAGATGGAAGTCAGCAAATCGACTGGCGCTGTGATGACGGCGTTCTTCGGCATACTTTCACTCACATTTCTGTTTCCCATTTTCCTGGTACTGGTGAACTCCTTTAAGAGCAAGCTCTACATCAGCGACGCGCCGTTCCAGTTTCCCAAAGTGGGAACGTATGTGGGCCTTACAAACTATTTTGAAGGCGTAAGGAAGACCGGATTTTTCCCGGCGTTCGGACGGTCTCTGTTTATTACGGTGTGTTCCGTGGCGGTAATTGTGCTGTTCACCTCCATGACTGCGTGGTACATTACGAGAGTAAAATCGAAATTTAACAGTATTCTCTACTATGTTTTTGTGTTTGCCATGATCGTGCCGTTCCAGATGGTCATGTTTACCATGTCCAAGACGGCCAATGACTTATATTTAAACTCCATGTATGGACTTGTTCTGCTGTACCTGGGATTCGGGGCGGGGCAGGCGGTGTTCCTGTTCTGCGGTTTCGTAAAGGCGATTCCGCTGGAGATCGAAGAAGCGGCCATGATTGACGGATGTTCTCCCATTCAGACTTACTTTAATGTGGTATTTCCGATGCTCCGGCCAACCGCTGTTACAGTAGCGATTTTAAATGCCATGTGGATTTGGAACGATTATCTGCTTCCGAGCTTGATTCTTCCACAGGAAAAAGGTACAATACCCATGGTTATCCAGAACTTAAAGGGCGGATACGGTTCCATAGACATGGGAGCCATGATGGCCATGCTGGTTCTGGCGATTGTACCAATTATTATTTTCTATTTAAGCTGTCAGAAATACATCATCAAGGGTGTGGCTGCCGGCGCAGTAAAAGGATAAGGATAAAGGAGACACACGATGCGGGAATGTGGTATGTTGCTTCCGGTTGCCAGTCTGCCGTCAAAGTACGGAATCGGAGCATTTTCTAAAGAGGCATATGAATTTATTGATACATTGAAAGAGGCGGGGCAGCACTACTGGCAGATTCTGCCATTGGGACCGACCAGCTACGGGGACTCGCCCTACCAGTCATTTTCGGCTTTCGCAGGCAATCCCTATTTCATCGATCTCGACAGGCTGGTGGAGGAAGGTCTCCTTACAGAAGAGGAATGTGACGCCGCGGATTTCGGAGATAATCCGAGGGATATTGATTACGGAAAGATCTATTTTAATCGTTTTCCTCTGCTTCGCAGGGCGTATGAGCGCTGGCTGAAGGACGGACACACAGCGGCCGAAGCCAGGGAGAAGCTCTGGTCAGAGACCGTGGAATACAGCTTTTATATGGCCGTTAAGAACCGTTATAAGGGAAAGAGCTGGACGGAATGGGATGAAGATATCCGTCTTCAGAAGCCGGAAGCCATGGAACAGCTCCAGTATGAACTGGCGGATGAAGCGGGATTTTACGCCTTTCTTCAGATGAAGTTTGAAGAACAGTGGAGCGCGCTGAAATCTTACGCGAATGAGAAGGGAATCCGTATCATTGGGGATATTCCCATCTATGTGGCTTTGGACAGCGCGGATACGTGGTACCATCCGGAGCTGTTTCAGTTCGATGAGAACAGGGAGCCGGTGGCGGTAGCAGGATGCCCTCCTGATGGATTTTCAGCCACAGGACAACTCTGGGGGAATCCGTTGTACCAGTGGGAGTACCATGGTAAAACCGGATATCAGTGGTGGATGAGGCGTATGGAATACAGCTTCCGCATGTATGACGTGGTGCGTGTGGATCATTTCCGGGGCTTCGATGAATACTATTCCATACCGGCCGGGAGTGAAACTGCCATCCATGGAACCTGGGAAAAGGGACCCGGAATTGAGGTTTTCCAGAAAATGCAGGAAAAGTTTGGTAAACTCGATATTATTGCGGAAGATCTTGGATTTTTAACGCCATCTGTGTTAAAATTAGTAAAAGATACGGGATTTCCAGGAATGAAGGTACTGGAATTCGCGTTTGATTCCAGAGAGGAAAGCGATTATCTGCCGCATAACTATACGACTAACTGTGTTGTTTATACGGGGACTCACGATAATAACACCATCCGTGGATGGTATGAGGAGATGGACGAGGCCGACAGACAGCTTTCCGTGGACTATATGAACAATGCACACACACCCGAGGACGAGATTCACTGGGATTTCGTACGCCTTGCACTGTCGAGTGTGGCGAAGCTTGCAGTGATACCGGTTCAGGACTATTTAGGGCTTGGAGGAGAAGCGAGGATTAACACGCCTTCCACTCTGGGAGAGAACTGGAGATGGCGCATGCTTTCCGGGGAGATAAGTGACGAGATCGCGGTAAAGTGCCGGAAGATGGCAAAGCTTTACGGCAGGGTATGACAGGGGATGAGTATTTCTTATGGATTCTATCAATATTAAGGATATAGCCAGAATCTGCGGGGTTGGCGTGAGTACGGTATCACGTGCTATCAATAATCACCCGGATATCAATCCGGAGACGAAGAACATGATTATGCAGGCGATTAAGGAACATAATTATATTCCTAATAACAGCGCCCGGAATTTGAAACGCACGGATTCAAAGGCCATTGCAGTTTTGATCAAGGGAATCAGCAACCCATTCTTCAGTAAGATGATCCGCGTTTTTGAAGAGGAGATCCAGAAGAAGAAATACTTGTTTATCATGCAGCGTGTGGACGCCAGTGAGGATGAGGTGGACGTGGCGCTGGAACTGATCAAGGAAAAGAAGCCGAGGGGAATCGTGTTCCTGGGCGGATTTTTCTCACACAGCAGGGAGAAGCTGGAGCAGCTGACGGTTCCCTTCGTGCTGAGCACCATCGGAATGACGGATTCTCTGGAGGAATCCTCCTCCTATTCCTGGGTTTCTGTGGACGATTTTGCGGAAAGCTACAAGATGACGGATTATTTATGTAAACTTGGACATAAAAGAATCCTGATTCTGGCGGCGACACAGGATGATGAGAGTATCGGAAGGCTGCGGCTTGAAGGATATAAAAAGGCACTGGTGGACAATGGGATCGAGCCTGATGAGGAGCTCTGTGTGTTCTCAGAGGTAGGCAGGGACTGCTACACCATGGATTACGGATTCATGTCTATGAGCCGGATTCTGAGGGAGAAAAAAGTGGATTTTACGGCGGTCTACGCAATATCGGACAGCATCGCCATAGGAGCCTGCAAGGCGATTACAGAGTGCGGCGGGAAGATCCCGGAAGATTATTCTGTGGCTGGATTCGACGGGCTCGATATCGCTCATTATTACAATCCGACGCTGACGACCATAAGACAGCCGGTGGAGGAGATGGCCGAGAGCACCATAAAGATTCTGTTCGACGTAATCCGCGGGAAGGCGGGCCATCAGAAACGGGTGTTTAAGGGTGAATTGGTGGAGGGAGAGTCGACCAGGAGCGTTTGAGGCTGGTGGGAAAACGGTGCAGGAGTGTTCAATAGACGGCCTGTTTGCCAATTGCAATAACCATATAATGAAGTCAACTTTTTGCATAAGTCGTGCAAAGAGTTGGCTTTATTGCTTTAAGTTTGCATAATGAATGCAAAGGAGATGAACATATGATTTTATCGTTACAGTCCACTCCCCACCAGGGGCACCGCGGTCCGGTTCGGCCGTGCAGGCTTCCTCAGCCTTTCCTGTGACTTTGCAGGGTATTAGAAGTTCTTAACGCGCAAAATTTTTCGTTCAGGTGAAATTCCCACTTGTTTGAGCGCAGCGAGTTTGGGAATTTCACCTGGTTTTTAGAAAAATTCTGCACGTTTAGAACTTCTTATGCCCGAAACCGGAACTGGAAAGGCTGAGGAAGCCTGCACGGCCGAACCGGACCGCGGTGCCCCTGGTGGGGAGTGAACCAATGTCATTTAGTTAAATTACAAGGTTAGATTCCCTATTGGGGTCTAACCAATTTTTTTAAAAAAATCCCTAAAAGGGATTGACAAACATTCAAAAATGTG
>OIES01000091.1_pt1 | contig 50342 bp, 43 predicted proteins | sample 1581811 | NCBI WGS metagenome assembly OIES01 (sample SAMN03281021, study PRJEB24777) | human gut metagenome | isolation source: fecal sample PR177 from 1 month old male Malay infant, vaginal delivered... | reverse complement strand
AAACAATCAGCAGCGAAAGCGGCCGCACATTTTTGAATGTTTGTCAATCCCTTTTAGGGATTTTTTTAAAAAAATTGGTTAGACCCCAATAGGGAATCTAACCTTGTAATTTAACTAAATGACATTGCCATCTGAACTGCAACGTAAGCAGGGTCATCATACCGGTTTTTCAGTTCATAGGGGTCTACCTTCAAATCGTACAGCTCATAGGCCTGTCCCAGAGTGGCGACCAGCTTGTAGTTTTCATTCGTAATCGCTCTTGCCTTCACGTATTCCCCGTATCCCAGGCCATACGTCTCACTCACCGCATATTCCGGCATCTTCTTTCCCTGGCACATCGGAATCAGACTTTCTCCGTGCACGTTGTTTTTATACTCTAATCCGGCTGCATCCATGATCGTCACAGGCACATCCACTGTGCAGACCGGAGCGTCTATCTTAAGCCCTGCCTCGATCTTTCCTTTCCACTTGATTCCCAGAGGAACCCGCAATACCTCCTGGGATAAATACGACCCTTTGTCAAAATGCCCTCCATGGCAGGCGAGACCGTCGCCGTGGTCGGCAGTCCAGATGATCACCGTGTTTTCTTCCATTCCCAGTTCTTTCACCTTGTTCAAGATTCTGCCAATGGCTTCATCGATCATCGTGATTTGAGCCGCACAGCATTTAAGCATTTCTTCATATTCCTCCCATGCCAGAGCATTGGGAATGACGATACGGTTGTCTTTCCCGATCGGAACATTCTTCTCCGTAAAATAAACCTCCGGCTTGCCCTCAAGTCCGCTGTTAAAGCTGGCATAGGTTGGATAGGACTCATTCTTATACAGATCGTAATACTCCTGAGTCGGAAAATACGGCTGATGAGGTCCCCAGAAATCCACACGCAGCGAAAATGGGGCATCGTCGCCATCCGTGCTCAGTTCTTCCAGCTTCTCACACGCCAGTTCTGACAGGAAAAAGAATTCCAGCGTTTCCTTTGGAGTCACCGTAATTCCGTAAGCGGCTTCACAACAGTGCCTGGGATCCTGAAGCTTAAAGATTTCTCCATCTTTGGGTATATCATCGGGCGAGCCTTTCTGATACGCCTGCTGGCTCTTGTCCGCCCAGAAAAAGACTCGTTTAATCCGGTGTGCGGCAGCCGGAAGGTTCCGCTTTCTTAAATAGTCTTCATACTCCTTTGTAATGTACGGATTCCCTTACTCCTCTGGTGACAGCCCCTCACAGTGATGGTCCAGCGCGGTTCCCGGACCGGCATGCCATTTACCAAAAAAGTAGTTTCGATAGCCTGCTTCGGCCAGCGAATCCAGATAGACTTCATCGGCATACGGCGGATTTGTCTCATTGTGATACTGCTTATGCGCATGCGGATACAGACCGGTCAGCAGGCTTCTTCTCGATGGCCCGCACAAAGGCGCTGCACAGCAGGCATGTGTAAATTCCGCCCCTTCCTTTACAAACTGTTCATAATACGGCCGATGCGGCTTATTCTCATAAAAAGTCCACTGGTGCAGCGCCTGGTGGTCGCTGTTAATCATAATAACATTTGGTTTCTTCATTAGTATCTCCTCTATTTTCTTCCCGAACACGATTCTATTCCGAGACGCTCCCACTGTTCCGGCGGCGCCTGATATTCACGGAGTGCGGCGCACAGCTTCTCGATCATCTCTGCCTCCAGCGCCTCATCCTTTAAGGGCCTGTTCTGATGCGGGTCAGACCGGATATCAAACAGAAGATTTTCCCGCACGTAATCCAGTCCATCCGGACATTCCGGATAATGGCCCTCTACCCGGAACCTGACCTTGAAGACAGGATAATCCGTGTACGGCAGAAACGCTCCAGCCTCATACTCTCCCGGCTTCACATCCCAATACTGTAAAAATGTAGTCGGCATGGCTCCATAGGTAAAGCACGGCTGATTATCTTCGGATACCGGCGCACGAAAATAGGTATGGGTTCCATCCGTCACATTGACCGCCTTTCCAAACCAGCCGTAGATCGCCTGATCACGGAACGGCGTGTCGTGAGGGATCACTGGCAGCAGGCTCTTTCCCAGCACCGTCTTCGGCGTCTCTATCTTAAAATACTCCAGGAATGTTGGCATCAGATCGATATTCTGTGTCAGGCTGCCGATCCGTTTGCCCCCATACGCAGAACCGGGCAGGTGAACGAGCAGGGGAATATGAACCAGTTCCTCGTAGGCCGGCATGAAATTCTTTGCTGCAAACCCGTGTTCTCCCAGCATATGGCCGTGATCCGAAGTCACGACAATGAGGGATTCCTCATAGATTCCTGTATCCTTAAGCTTCTGAATAAACCTTCCGAACCAGTGGTCCATCATGGTCAGCGTTGCTGAATACTCGTTTCGCAAATGTTCCATTGCCTCCGGAGTCTCCTCAGCCAGTGCCCGGTATGACGGCCAGTCGAAATACGGTCCGTCATACGTATCTGGATACAGTTCTTTATAATTTTCCGTGCAGTCGAAAGGCTCATGGGGATCGAAGGCTTCGACCATCATGAAGTAGTCATCCGCGCCGCGGTTGCTGTCGATCCAGTCACACGCGGACCTAAAAGTTCTCGGCGTCGGGTACTCCTCCTCTTTCGTATAGGCCAGACGGTTTAACTGGTTCTGGTTATTGACCTTTCCATAATGCGGCTCGGGATTATCGCTTCCTTTTACTCTCGAAACCCAGACATCCCCCTCCTGTCCCCGTTCAAAGTTCCACGTATGGAACATCTGGCAGTAGTTCTCCCCGCCGATTTCAAAATAGTGGGGATGATCGGTCGTAATGTGTGTGAAAATCCCATGCTTCCGGAGTGTACCGATGAGCGTAACATCGAATGGTTCCATGCCGCCCCAGTTTCTCTCCAGAAAATTGATTCTCCCTGTAAAGATATCCCGTCTCGCCGGCATGCAGGGAGCGGAAGCCACATAGTGGGCGTCAAAGGTGATGTTTTCCTCTGAAAACCTGGTTAAGTGTATCGCCGCCACCCTGGAATCCGTATTATAGCACGGAAGAAAATGGCGGTTTAAACTGTCAATCAGAATTAAAAATGCTTTCATTTCAAGTGCTCCTTTCTATCCTATCCCTTGACAGAACCGGAGACCAGCCCGTCGATGAAATAGCGCTGTGTAATCATAAAAAAGATAAGAACCGGGGCGATTAAGATCATGGCTCCGGCCATCATTATTCCGATATCCGACCCGAACTGTCCCGACATGCTGCGAAGCATCAGCGTCGCAGTAAAGTTTTTCTCACCCTGCAGAAAGGTTGATGTGATCAGGAACTCATTCCATGCATTCAGTCCCACGATTACGCTGACGGTCAGAAGGCCCGGAGACACAACGGGGGCCATGACATACCACAAGACGTGCCCCGTATTGGCTCCGTCGATTCTGGCGGCCTCCTCCAGCTCCTTAGGAACGTTTAAAAAGAACGTCCGCATCAGAAACAGCGCCAGCGGTATATTTCTGGCCGCGAGAATAAAGCTGATCGGTACAACCGTGCCCACAAGCTTTAAATAGGACATCACATAATAAAGAGGAAATAAAAACAGCTGAATTGGGATCGTCATAACAATCATGAAATACACAAGTGCCAGATTCACCACTTTTCCTCTTCTGGTGGCAAGCACATAGCCGCCCAGGGTCGAGGTAAACAGTACGATGACAATCGTACAGGCCGCCAGAATAATACTGTTTTTAAACCCGATTCCAAACTTGGCATAGCTCCACGCACTGCTATAGTTGACCGGTGTAAAGCTCTCCGGCCAGGACAGCGGATTGGCGACAATCGCCACATGGGGCTTGAAGCTGTTAAGCACGACGAGCGCAATCGGAAACAGCGCCGTGATCACCAGCAGAATCAGGATCGCATGAACCGTGACCAGCGTAACGATACGCTTTTTCTTACCCATTACTGCCATATAAACTCCTTTCCGGCACTGCGGCCTCTATGACATGATCTCATTTTGTGACAGGTGGATGTAGACAAAGGATGCAATCAGCCCGAAAAAGCTCATGAAGAGAGCGATAGCCGCCGCCTTTCCAACCTGAAGAGACGCAAATGCGAACGTATATGCGTAGGTGCTCAGCATCTCTGTCGAGTGCGCCGGCCCCCCAGATGTCATTAAGTAGACGTAGTCATACGTCAGGAAAGAATTGATGACAGACATAATCATCATCAATTTAAAGGTTGGAAGCATATTGGGGAAATAGACGTACCGAAACAGCTGCCATCCGTTACATCCTTCGACCTTGGCCGCCTCCACCTGATCCTCCGGCGTCTGCCTTAAGGAAGCTAAGTATACCACCATCAAAAATCCCCAGTAGTGCCAGATATCCGTGGCGGCTACCGCATATAAAGCGGTCTTCATATCGCTGAGCAGCGACGGAATATGAAAGCCCTGGCGGTTTAGATAGCCCACCAGTCCGAAAATCGGGTTATAAATAATATTCTGCCATACGGCCACGTTTGTCACAGGCGCAAGCACATAGGGGAATAAAAACAGCATCTGGTACAGTCCCTTGTGTCTGCGGTTCAGCAGAAGCACGGATGTCACCAGTCCGATCACCACAGGAATCGTCAGAAACAGCGCAACCCATCTCACATTGTCATAGATTGCCCTCCAGAATATCTTATCGCCGAAAAGCTCGGAGAAATTCCGCAGTCCTATGAAATGAAAATTCATGGATACGCCGTTCCAGTCCGTGAAGGACGCAAATATCGTCATCACACCTGGAATAAACACAACGGCCATGCTCAGCACAAAAGCCGGGAGAAGCAATAGATAATCTCGTCTGCGTTTCATTTTACCCTCCTTTGCAGCAGAGCCGGACATGTAATACCCGTCCGGCTCTGTCTCCTCCTAAACTGATTTGCCCGCCCGATCTACCGTTCCGGCAGCGGGACTACCAGGCCATTTGCAAGTTCCTTCTCAAATTCCGCATCCGTTCTGTCTAAAACCTCTTCCGCACTCATGGTCTTGAGCCACACACCATCGATATCCTGCAGCGCGACATCCGTGGCCGGCGGACAGAAGCTGGTCGTATAATATCCGTAATTGCCTTCCTCGATCGCCTTTAAGGTATCGATCATAACGTCGCAGAATACCGCGGAGATTCCCGTCATGGTATCTGCCGGTATATCATACTGTTTCAGCGGAATTGCCCAGTACCCGGGCCACTCCTTCGTCAGCTTGACCATAAAATCGTTGGTCATGATCTTATCCAGGATCTCCGCGCACTCATCCTTGTAAGGAGAAAAAGCGTTGATAGACAGGCAGGAGGTAACACCCAGCGTATAGGTCGGATAGTTTACCTTATCATTGGTAGCCGGAAACGGGAAAAATCCAAAATCGTCTTCCGTAAGTCCACGGAAATACTTTGGTGCCCACTGGAATACATTGGAAGGTCCCACGAAGAAAGGAGCCATACCCATGGACAGAAGCTGGACGCTCTCATCGAAGTTCAGATCCGTATAGTTGTCTCCCCCAAGCCAGCCGTTCTGATACCATTCCGCTGATTTGTTCAGAGCCTCCACCATATCAGGATTGTTCCATTTGGCTTCGCCCTTCAGACATTCATACACCTTTTCCGGTCCTGCGATATGGTTTAAAAACAGACTGGAATAGTTGGCATTGACAGGCTTCCACCCTTTATTGCCAGTTACGCTTCCGTAAAGGCCTTTCTCCTGGGCCGCTTTCATGATTGTCTCCATCTCCTCAATGGTTTCCGGAACCTCCCATCCATTATCGGCGAGCACTTTCTTGTTATAGAAGACACCCATGACCATCAGGGAGTTTGACAAGCCATAGAGCGATTCTTCATAAGTGCCCAGATTGTAGATTGGCTCCAGCAGCCGGTCGTTCCATCCATACTTCTCCGCGTACCGGTCCAGATTCTCCAGCTTACCGGCCGATGCGTAATTGGTCACATAGGATGGGCCTGAAGTAAAGACGATATCCGGCCCGCCGTTGGCAGCCAGCGCTGTGGCGATATTCTGATCATTTCCCGCGTGGAATTCAATGTTCAAAACGTAGTCATCCTGAACCGCGTTGATGTCATCCTCAATAATCTGTTTTAAAAGAACCTGCTGATCTGCCGGCGCACTCCAGAACCACAGCGAAATCTGCTTTTTCTCCCCCGGTGCTGTCTCTGCCTTCTCAGGAGTTGGTGCCGCTTCCGCCGTTGTACTGCCTTCCGCAGAGGGTTCTATGGCAGCCGGTGATGTCTGTTTCTGATCCGCAGATCCGCATCCGCTCAGCAGAGAGGCGGCCATTACCGCCGACAGTAAAACTGATAAACACTTTTTCATCTTTTTTCCTCCTTCTTTTGTAAACCCCGCAGCTGTCTTTTGTGCTGCTTACGTACCATTTCTGCCGTTTCACAGGTTTGAACGCAGTGGTTTTCATACCTCTTGTCTTTTCTTACACAATTTTTACTTATCATGATAAATAATTGGTAATTATTAATACAAATGTATTTTATCATGATTTTATCTTTTGTTAAAGGATTATATATGAGAACGATTGCACCGTTTCCAGTCTGTATATATCTTATATTTATCAATTGTTTATCTTTTGTGTACCCCTGCGTTATCAATGCGTTAATAACTCCTGTATATAAAGCAAATGCATTTCATCAGAAAAATAAAGAAGGCAGCAAATACTGATTTTATCAGTGTTCACTGCCTTCCGGCGATTCTAACTATCCTTACATTTGTATTTATATTTTTCTTTCTCTCACCGGCACCAGGAGATCCAGCTGAAACTCTTCCGGCTCCGTATTTGCCAGCTCCACATGGCTTATATAATTCAAGTGTTCCTCCAGTAAGCCGCACATATGCTCCTGGTCCAGCATATCCCCCGCAAACTCGTACTTCTCATTGCTGTTAACCCAATTGAGCAGCAGATCCCACTCATTAAAACTGCCGAAGGAAATCATATGGGCGGCGTAGATACCTCCCACAAACAGTTTCTTTACAAGCGGAGCCGGGACTTCCATGTCCTCCGGGATCGTCACCCAGCTCTCATATCCATGGTAACCGGTCGCATCCGTTGGATTCGGATGATTAAAGCCATAGTGCCTTAAGTCAGGCTTGCTCCTATGAAGACCTGCCTCCCTCACAAAACGGTCCAACATCTCATTCACATGAATTTCCGGCTCATCGCCGACATAGTGGGCAGCCGCCACAGCGGAAGGCGGCAGGTAGATGATCCGCACATCCTCGATTCTGGACAGTCCTGCTTCCGCTTTCTTTAACTTCTCCATCGTCTGACCCTCCTTAAAGTTAATGCTGATAAGGCCGAGAGACTCAATGGAGTCTGCCAGAACATCATCCAGCAAAATTCTCTCCAAAGGCAGTTCTGCGGTTCTGCTCAGTTCTTCCACAAAATGGTTCAATATCTCTTTGACCACAGAGAGCGCCGTCATTTCTTCATCCAGATTTCTGATATTCTCGCGGAATATTTCAATCGCCGCTACTGCGTCCTCCTTCTGCAGAATCGCCTTGATCTGGCGCACAGGGATACGCAGCCTGCGGAGCAGCAGAATCTGCTTCAGCCGCAGTACAGCCTTTTCATCGTAGATCCGGTATGCATACCCCTCCTGCCGCAGACTCTCCACAAGGCCCGCCTGCTCGTAATAACGCAGCATCCTCGTAGATATCCCCAGGCTCTTCGACACCTGGCTAACAGTCATAAGCTCCATGGTTCTCACCTCCTCATGACTTGAGTATAAACGACGACACGGTGTCGCAGTCAACTGTTTTTTAATTCTTGTGTTCATGCATTCCGTTTTATTTTTCTCTCACCGGCACGAACTTTGCCCGGTTCATCAGCGGATGCTCCAGTCTGACAGCCCCTTTTACCGGGCAGGCCATGACGCAGGCGCCGCAGTAGTAGCATTCTCCCGGATACATAACAATGGGCGGTTTTCCCTTGGTTTCTGACGGAAGCAGAATATCGCACTGGCAGACCGATGCACACCGGTTGCATCCGATACAGAGGCTTTCATCGTAAATGATCGGCCTGGCGCTGCTGGCAACCGGCCTCACTGTAAATTCAGGCTTTTTCATGGCTGACCTCCCCCATATAATCCTGGTTGCGCCGTTCGTACTCCTCCTGAAGATTTCCGAAGAAATCGAGAGGAACGCTTCGCTCCCTCACCTGGCCGTCCTCCTGGCGGATGACGATATGACGCCGTTCCCCCTCCGGGTCCATCTGCGGATAATCACTTCTTTGAAAGCACAGCGGCTGCGAACTGGACCGCCGCCGCAGGCAGGCGTGAAGCACCAGCTGGGCCACGGTCAGAATATCCAGGACCTCATGGGTTCTCATGAGGTCGTGTGGGTTGGCGCACGACAGAGTGGGAACCACCTCCCGCTCATAGCTCTCCAGGAGGTCCAGCCCCTCTTTTAAAAGGTCCTCACATTTCACGCCGCCGCAGTAGTTCTGCATTGCCTTGGATATCGCCATGTTCAGCTCTTTCCAGTTGGTTCCGTCCTTCACGTAAAGAGGCGCGTACAGCCTCTCTTTTTCCCGATCGGCCTCTTCCCTGCTAAAATCCTCCAACTCATGATCTGAAGCGCAGTCCGCCGCCTTTCTTCCCGCGTAATATCCCGTGGCACAGGCAAATCCCGCGCAGTCGGAGGCATACAGCTGGTCTCCGGCCGCATAGACGCCTTCGATGTTCGTCATTAAGTCCCAGTCGTGCATGATTCCGCCCGGCGCTCCGAAAAACTGGCGCTCCTGGTCCAGAAAGCTGGCGGACTGCCAGCCGGTACCGTAGCTCTGGAGCATGTCCTTTTCCGGATCAAAGCCCCGTTCAGTATAATTTTCCAGAATCGGAATTCTGGTCTTCGCCTCCTCGCCGACCATTATTCCCCAGATAACGCGGCGTTCTTCCTCCGGCATGCGGCTCAAATCCGCATAGAACGGGAGCTGGTATCCCCTGCGGATCAGTTCCTCGAAGTCCAGAGTTTCCGGCCCCCGGTATTCATACTTCGGATTGTCGATGACTCCGCCTTTTAAGAAGAATTTCTGGCCCTGGGCCGGATAATACCGCTCGGATACGGTTTTCAGTTCATTTCCGTCACGGTCCACGTATGGAATCTCCATGCCTCTGGCGTCCACCATGGTGGCCGCGTACCAGGTATTGTGGTTATTGCCGGTTCCGTATGCAGGAAAACTTCTTCCTGCGCCCGAAAATTCCGCGCGCACCGATTTCTCCATCATGGTAAATTCCACTCCGGCCCGCCATCCCATGGCGTGGCCGCTTCCGATGCTCTGCATGGGACGGAATTCGCATAAGCCCACCAGATCCGGATTAAACAGCCAGACTCTGGCCGGCCTGGACATAGTGAGAATCGTGGCCTTCGACCGGAAGATATAGAATTTTCCCGTATGGACATCCATTCCGCAGGCCCCGGCTCCCTTCTTCTTTCCGTCCTTTACCGCGGTCAGCAGGGCCGTGGCCTCCGTCCTCTCATAAACCTTCACGCCCAGTCTCTTCAGTTCCCGCGCCAGGGCAGGCTTAAAGGTGGTTCCCCAGACGCGCAGGGTAAATTTGTTTTTATAGTCATAGGCAAACATCAGCTTCGTCTTCTCATCCCGAAACTCTGCGCCCTGAAATTCATCTCCGGTATCCCTCACCTTTCCGCCGAAAGACTCCAGGTTCAGGAGCCGGTCGTATCCCTCGCGGCATTCGATATAGTGGGCGATTCCATTGCTGTACCAATCCTGTTCGTGGACGTAGGCCTCCGCGATTTCCTCAGGCGTCACCCCGGAACAGGGATTGGTACAGGCTGATTCCCAGTGGTCAAAACCCGTTCCGGCGGAACCGCTTCGTTCCACGGCCCCCTTTTCCACCAGCACCACAGATTTCCCTTTTCTGGCCGCGGCTATGGCAGCAAAGCAGCCTGCCAGCCCGCCGCCCAGGACCAGGACATCGCTGGTTACGATCTCCTCATCTCCAATCTCATTGGCATAGGGCCAGCTGTATGTTTCTGCACTCATTTTACTCCTCCATTCTGTCCACGCATCCCGGACACGCCGCAAAGTGACCCGGGCTGACTTCTTCAAGCATAATCTCTTCGGTCCTGCATTCCTCTTTCACAAACGGACATCGCGCCGCAAACCGGCATCCCGGCCCCGGATTCACCGGACTGGCCACCTCTCCCTGGAGAAGACTCCTCTTCTTATTTCTCGATTCCGGGCTGGGATCGGGGATCGCCGCCAGAAGGGCCCTCGTATACGGATGGAGCGGCTTCCTGAAAAGTTCGGCCGACGATGCCTGTTCCACGCATTTCCCCCGGTACATCACCATGATCTCATCGGATATGTGTTTAACCACAGACAGATCATGCGTAATAAACAGATACGTCAAATTCATGCTGTCCTGAAGGTCCATCAGAAGATTTAAAATCTGAGCCTGAATCGACACGTCCAGGGCTGACACCGGCTCGTCGCACACGACAAAGGCCGGTTCCATGATCAGCGCCCGACCGATTCCGATTCTCTGGCGCCGTCCTCCGTCCAGCTCGTGTGGATAGGCGCCCGCAAGGCGTCTGGCCAGGCCGACGGTCTCCATCATGGCATCCACCCGCGCCTCGATCTCCTTCTTATCCTTACAGACCTTATTGACGATCAGGGGTTCCGCGATCAGCTGCCGGACATTCATGCGCCCGTTTAAGCTGGAGTAGGGATCCTGAAAAATCATCTGCATTCTGGGGCGTATCCGTTTGAATTCCTTCTTTCCCACGCGCTGAAGGTTCGTTCCCTCAAACAGGATCTCGCCGCCCGTGGGCTCGTCAAGGTATAAAAGAGTGGAACCCAGCGTGGATTTTCCGCAGCCGGATTCTCCCACCACTCCCAGTGTCGTTCCCCGCTTAACGGAAAAGCTCACATCATCTACTGCGTGAAGCAGACCGGAAGGCGTGTCAAAATATTTCTTTAAATGTTTTACATCCAACAGCAGATCTTCCATCATTCCTGCCCTCCTTTGTTATCGCGGTACAGATGGCAGCGGATCAGATGGCCGTTATCCTCATATACGGCCGGCGCTGTCAGACTGCACGGCTCCATGCACTTCGTGCATCGGGGCGAGAATTTGCAGCCCTTCGGCAGGTTCGTCGGATCCGGCAGAATTCCCTCGATGGGATGAAGGCGCTTCGTCTCCTCCGTAAGGCTGGGAATGGAACCAAACAGTCCTTCCGTATAGGGATGGTGCCTGCCGCTGCTGAAGATATCGCTCAGCGTTCCGTACTCCACGATCTCCCCGGCGTAGACGATGGCCACCTTGTCACACGTCTCCGCAACCACCCCCAAATCATGGGTAATCATAATTACACTGGTTCCGTATTTTCTCTGAAGGTCACAGATCATAGTCAGTATCTGCGCCTGTATGGTAACGTCAAGGGCGGTCGTCGGTTCATCCGCGATTAAAAGCTCCGGACTCAGAATCAGGGCCATGGCGATCACTACGCGCTGGCGCATGCCGCCGGAGAACTGATGGGGATAATTGGCCTTCCGCTCTTTGGGAATGCCCACCATCTCCAGGGTGTCCTCCACCCGCTTTTCGATCTCTTTCTTCGACAGGCCGTCGGTGTTGTGAAGCTCTAAGGCCTCGGCGATCTGGCAGCCCACCGTGAGAACCGGATTTAAGGCCGACATGGGATCCTGAAATATCATGGATATTCTGGCTCCCCGGATTTTCTCCATCTCATGAGCGCTCAGTTTCCCAAGCTCTGTCCCCTCAAACCGGATGGCTCCTCCCGTAATCTTTCCTGTCCGTTCCGGCAAAAGCCCCAGGATGGTCAGCGCCGTCGTAGTCTTTCCGGCCCCTGTTTCTCCCACCAGCCCCAGAGTCTCCCCTTTTTCCAGGGAGATGCTGATTCCGTTTACGGCGTGCACCGTCTCCATATCCGTCTCGTATACCACGGACAGATTCTCGATCTCCAGTATCGTTTCACTCATTGCGCCACCTCCTTAGTCCTTCAGTTTGGGATCCAGGGCGTCGGTAAGTCCGTCCCCCACCAGATTAAACGCCAGGGAAGCGAGCAGAATAAAGACACCCGGGAAAAACAGCAGATACGGTGAAGTAAACATATACTTCTGAGCACCGGAGAGCAGCGCGCCCCATTCCGGAGACGGCGGCTGGATTCCCATGCCGATAAAGCTCAAGCCTGCGGCGGATAAGATCATTCCGGAAATACTCATCGTCGTGTTTACAATGATCGGCCCCATGGCGTTGGGCAGCACGTATCTGAAAATAATGCGCGCATTGGAGGTCCCGTAGGACTTTGCCGCCCGGATGTAATCCTGTTCGGCCACAGTCATGACCACCGACCGGATCAGTCTGACATTCCCCGGAATACACGATATGGTAATTGCGATAATCAGGTTCTTTAAGTTCGTTCCCAGCGCCGCCACCACGGCAAGAGACATGAGAATCGGCGGCACGCAGATAAACACGTCCATGATGCGGCAGATGGTATTGTCAATCACTCCGCCGAAATATCCCGCGCTGGCTCCCAGCACGGCGCCGATCACCAGTGCCATTAAGCTGGTGGATACGCCGATGAAGAGAGAATATCTGGAACCGTGAACCACACGGGCAAATAAATCCCGGCCGTATTCATCCGTCCCGAAGAAATGCGCGGCTCCCGGCATCAGAAGTCTTGCGCCCTCGTCCTGTTCGATGCATTTGGAATAGGGGACAATAAGGTCGGCAAACACGGCGATCGCGACGATCACCACCAGGATAACGAGGCCGAGCATGGCCGCCTTATTCTTCTTAAACCGGTACCAGACTTCGTTCCGGATGGCGTTCCTGCGTTTCTTTCCCTTAGCCACGGCTCTTTCCTCCTTCCTGGTATTTGGCCTTAATTCTCGGATCGATGAAGGCGTACAGGACATCGACCAGAAGAATGATAAGGCTGAATAAAAATGCCAGAAACAGGGTGGAGCCCATGACCACAGGAATATTCTTCTGCCGGATAGCCGTCGTGATTAAAGTTCCCATCCCCGGCATGGCAAACACGGTCTCCGCAATGATCGCGCCGCCTAAGGAGGCTCCGAAGCTGGTTCCCAGCGTTGTGACGACCGGCAGGAGGGCATTTCTCAGCGCATGGCGCATGATAATCCGTTTCTCGCCCGCTCCCTTGGCCCGGGCCGTCCGGATATACTCCTGCCTCACCGTCTCAAGCATGGCGGATCTGGTGAGGCGGAGCAGGCTGGCGGCCGACCCTAAGGATATGGTTATGGTAGGCAGAATAAAATGCTTCAGAGTGCCTGCGCCGTAGGATGGCAGCAGCCCCAGATGCAGGGAAAATACCAGCATCAGCATGAGCCCCAGCCAGAATCCCGGTATGGAGGCAAACACCAGAGCCACAATCACGCATGTATGGTCCAGCACGGAATACTGTCTCACCGCAGAGACAATCCCGAGCAGGATCCCGATAAAAGCGGAAAGAGACATGGAAAATACGGTCAGTAGCAGTGTGTTCGGGAACCTGGCGACAATATCCTGTATGACTGGCTGCCGGCTCTGGTAGGATACTCCCAGATTAAAATGGAATACGATATCCCCGATGTAGTTAAAAAAGCGGATCAGAAACGGCTTGTCATACCCGAATTCCGCGTTCAGCGCCGCGATATCCTCTTTCGACGCCGTGATTCCGAGGATAATGGAACCGGGATCTCCCGGCGTCATGGATAATATGGAAAATACTAAAAATGCGACTCCGAGCAAAACAGGAATCATGTACAGAAGCCGCTTGGCCACGTATTTGGTCATGGAGAATGTCCTCCCTTCCACGGATTGAAGCCTTACCAGGCAAAATCATAGATGTAATACACTGCCTCGTACGGAATTTCCGGGCATTTCAGTGAAGAGCTGTATGCGAACAGCGTAAGCGGATTGGCCAGCGGAACGTAGATGGCTTCCTCCTGCGCTTTCGTAAAAATCTGGTTAAAGAGCTCCGCGCGTTCTTCCTTGTCGTTGGAAACCCGTGTCTTATCAAACAGCGCATCCATCTCCGCGTCCGAATATCTGGCATTGTTGGCAGTTCCGATGTAATCGCTGGCAAAGGCCATCTCCATCATCTGGGTATCTCCCTCCAGCGTCATATTCAGCGCGCTGATGGTATAGCTGCCGCTGGTCAAATCTCCGATATAGGAATTAAATTCCTTTACGGAAATCGTCGTCTCCAGTCCGACTGCCTTTAAATCATTCTGAATTACGGTGGCGAGATTGGAATACTTTTCGGCCACCAGCATTTCTCCCAGCTGATACGGCGTCGTGATTCCTGCCTCGGCCAGAAGGGATTTGGCCTTCTCCGGATCATACTCGTATTTCGGCTGTTCCTCGGAGTAGCCGAACCGGTTGGCGGAACATAAGTTGGAGTTTACCGTGGCCTCTCCGTCATAGCAGATCTGCACCAGATTCTCGCGGTTGATGGCATAGTTTAACGCCTGGCGCACTCTCACGTCATCAAATGGAGCCTTATCCAGGTTCATGCATACATAGGAGAAGCTGGAGGTTGGAATCTCCGCAATGGTGACATTCTTATCCGCCTTCAACTGCGGAAGGCTGGCCGAGTCGATTTCCGCAAAATCCACCTCGCCCGTCTGAATGGCGATCGCCATGGTAGACTGGTCCGGAATAACCTCGAAGATCACTTTTTTAATCGCCGCTTCCCCGCGGTAGTAGCCGTCATACGCTTCCAGCGTTACACTGCTTCCTTTGCTTCTTCCCGTAAATTTGTACGGGCCGCTGCCCACCGGCTTATTGACAAAGTCGTCGGCCGATTTTTCATAATACGCCTCGGAAGCGATATGGACGGAACAGGCCCCCAGCAGGAATGGGGAGTACGGATTATCCAGGTGGCAGACCACGGTATGGTCATCTACAGCTTCCGCGCTCGCCAGTCCCGTCACCTGGGAATTCTGGTACTGGGAATCCTTATACAGATTCAGGGAAAATACCGCATCCTTTGCCGTAACCGGCGTGCCGTCGTGGAAGGTGGCGTCCTCCCGCAGATGGAAGGTGTAGGTCTTTCCATCCTCGCTCACCTCGTATGATTCCGCGAGACGCGGCTCCGGATCGTGTTCGCCATCCAGATTCATATACATCATCGTGTCATAGAGCTGATTTAAAACCGTAAGTTCTACGGTAGTGGAGTAATCCGACGGATGAAGCGTGTCAATATCGGCGCCCATGGCCACTATCATATCGGTATTACCGGAGCTGGACGCACCCGTGCCCGTCTCCGATGATTGACTCTGTTTATCGTTCTGTGTATTGCCTGCGTTTCCTGAACCGCCGCAGGCGGTAAGCGACAGCGCTGTCACCGCCGCCAGAATAACTGCCATACTCTTTTTCATAATTGTGCTCCTCTCTTTTTACCAATGGATAAATTCGATCTCTTCTTTCTTCAGGAAACCCGCCTCTCTGCCGTAGGCTCTGATAGTCTCCTCATCGTATAAATTCGTACCCTGGAATACCATGCTGACTTTTCTCACATTTCCGATATCGGCCAGTGGATTCCCAGCCAATACCACGAAATCGGCATCCATGCCTTCCCGGATACTTCCCTTCTTCTCTTCCAGGCCAATATGCGCGGCCGGATTGACCGTGGCCGCCTTCAGAGCCTCGAAAGCCGTGCATCCGTAGAGCTCCACCAGCTTCTCCAGTTCATCTGCCATGGAAAAGCCCGGGATAATTCCCGGATAAGCGCAGTCTGTGCCGGCCATGAACCGGTCCGAATATTCCAGAAAGGTTCGTCCTCTGCCGATCACCACACGGATATCGGGGCGAACGCCCTGGCTGCGGTAGCTCTCAATGATTTTCCGGTTTCTGCTCTCCCAGTTCTCCCGCTCACATTCCGGGAGATCTTTAAAATGCTCCAGCTCCGGCAGCGTTTTACCGTTCCAGACATAGTCCGGCAGCGTTTCGCATACGGCCTGTGTGGGAGTAAACCACATCCCGGATTCGGCCAGATAGCGGATATCGGCATTGTGGGACGGAAGGGAGCTGCTGTGCTCGCAGCAGTAATAGCCGGCGTCTGCCAGCACCTTGTCGTCCAGCTTCTTACTCATATGGCCGCATACGGGAAGCCCCTGCTGTCTCGCTCGTTTAAGCAGATACCGGTAAAGCTCCGGCTCAATGGACGGATACGTCTTAAGCCATAAGAACCCATTCCGGATCGTATACTCGATCGCCTGCTCCACGTCCGCCTCCGTGCGGACGATCTCATTGGAATTGTCCGGTATACCCGGATCTTCTCCGTCATAGATTGGACCGCTGGAATAGATATAGGGGCCTGTCCGCTTTCCCGCCAGCGTCTCCGCGGCATATTCAGCGTGGCGTTTGTACCCCCGCATGTTTCTGACGGAAGTAACGCCGCAGGCCAGGAACATCTTTCCCATATAATCGGCGTCGTAGTGGCAGTGGCTGTCGATCAGCCCGGGCATCACATACCGGCCGCTTATATCGAGAATCTTTGTTTCACCGTTTAATGCATCTGCCTCGCATTTCCAGGCATCTGCTTCACTGTTTATCCCGTTCACGGGTCCCGCCGCTTCCTGAACTGCAGATGCAGTCAGATTCCGGCCGATTTTCTGTATTTTCCCGTCCCTGATCAGGATATCCGTATCGTATTTTATGGTACGGTCCCTCATCGTCAGGAGGTTTCCATGTGTCAATATGTACTGTTTCACCCGGCGCCTCCCATCCCGCTCAGAAGCTGAATTCGTGCTTTGAAATTGCCGTACATAATCTCGCTCCCGCCTCGATGTCATCCTTTGAGGCTACACAGCTCTGGCAGTGGGGATATCTGGTCACGACGGCGATTCCGCCCGCCCTGGCTCCGACACCGGACATATTCATGCTGGACGCATCCGTTCCGCCCTTGTCGATGACTTCAGGCTGCCATGGAATCCGTTCGCATTCACAGCATTCCTCCATGGCTGCAACCACTTCCTCGTCGCAGATTACCGACGGATCCGCGTATTTGATCGCAACGCCCTTTCCCACGGTATTGCTGCCTTCCAGATCGCAGGGATAATCGTGGGCCGGCGTAATGTCCACCGCAATGCCGATATCGGGACGAATCCGCTCTGCCGTCGGCTTGGAACCTCTGCATCCCACTTCTTCCTGCACAGTAAACACATAATAAATATCGTTTGGATACGTGCCGTCATTCTCCTTCAGCGCCTCCAGAAGCTGGTAGCAGCCGATCCGGTCATCCAGGGATTTGGAGCACACCAGATTGTTCTGCAGATCCACGTATTCTCCGTAATAGCCGCAGACGGAGCCGACTTTAACGTATTTTAACGCGTCCTCCTCAGATTTTGCTCCGATATCGATATAGAGCTTGCCCACATCGTTATGGGCGTCCTCGATGGCTCCCATACAGCCAAACACGCCGGTTACGCCATTGCGGAACCGCACTCTGGCGTTGTAAGCCGAGGCCGCCCAGTTCCATCCCACGTTGCAGACACGAAGACGGCCGTCCTCCTCGATCTTCTTCACCATGAAACCGATTTCGTCCATATGGGCTGCAAACATGATCTTCTTCGACTGCGGGCCTCCCTGTCCTTTCTTAATTACTATCAGATTACCGATCGCATCCGTTATCATATCGTCCGCATAGGCTGCGGCTTCCTTCTCAATCAGCTCTCTCACTTCTTTTTCATAACCGGCGATTCCCTGGGCCTGGGTCAGCCGTTTCAGTAATTCCTCGTTTCTCATATGTCCTTCTCCCGTTCTCTGCTTTTTCGCTTTAACGCGTCACATAATTATTATTTTAAGAATTGTACCATCCATGATTACATTTTGCAATATGCATTTTGCAAAATGTAAAATAATAAGGTTGACCTACTATTTTTTCTGTTGTAATATGAATATAAAATGATGGATATAAGTTTTTTAATGAGGAAGGATACGGCATGGATTTAAATAAAACCACTCTCTCCGGGCAAATCTACGATATTCTCCGTCAGGATATTCTGACGCAGCGAATCCGGCTCGGCGAGAAATTAACGCTAAAACACTTACAGGAACGCTTCGGAGTCAGCTCCACCCCGATCCGCGAGGCGCTGACCCGGCTTGCGGAGGAAGAACTGGTCGTCTCCTACTCCAACATCGGCGTCAATGTCATAAGTATCGGGGAACAGGACTTGAAAGAGCTCTATGAATTCATGGGGGATTTAGATGCCATGGCCATTCTCTATACTTCTCACTATCCGGATCAGGAAAAGGTACAGAAGGCACTGGCGGAAAACATACATTATACGGAAAAGGTTTTAGAGACAGAAAGTCTCACGGAAGAGGAAATCAGGACATGGACAGGCTATTCCGATCATTTTCATCTGATCTTCTACGATTACTGCGCCAACAGCCGCCTGGCCCGCGCCGCCGGGAAACAGAGAAGCCAGCTGACGATCTTCTCCAACATGTATGAGGCGTCTCTGCAGCACCAACGGGAAATAGAACGCGGACATTTAAAGATTTACGATGCGTATTTACAGAAAGATTACCAGCAGGCCGCTTCACTGATGAAGGAACATTTGAATACTTCCCTGTCTTATGCAATGGAATATTTATTTCAATAATACTGCCTTTAAGTTTTTGACGACGCCTCTTCCAACCTCAACAGGTGGGAGAAGCGTCGTTGTTCTTTGTTGAAAAAGCTGATCTGTTATCTCTTTAAATTCCTGGATATCTTCGTCCTCACCGCTTCTGTCATGGGCAGACCGGTATCGTAGTCCAGCTGTCTTGGCTCATACTCTTCGTTTTCCCGCTGTCTGGTGCAGCCATCGTTGCTCCAGGTCGGATCCTTGTCCGTGCGCCAGCTTCTGCAGGCCCACTGATATCCACGATAAAGGTCGCGGGTCCGGTTCATCTGCTCCAGGATTTTGTCATGCAGGGAATTACGGATTTCGGAATAATCATCATCCTGGATCCGGTTGCAGATCTCTGCCGGATCCTTTTCCATATCGTACAGCTCATCACTGTCCAGAAGATGGATCACCAGCTTATACCGGTCTGAAATGACAGCACGCATCATCTGCAGGCCGCCGAATCCGTCGTGGTCCGCTTCATACCGGGTAAATTCTGTATAGACCTCATCATTGATCCGGATATCGGTGCAGTTGATCTGAGGCAGCATACTTTTCCCCTCCAGCAGCTTTGGGATGGGAAGGCCCATGTAATCCAGAATCGTGGGAGTCAGATCAATGTGGGAAGCCGGGTATTCCACCACCTTGCCGGCCTCGCCGCCCTTGATGATCAGCGGGATGTTGGCAACCTCTTTGTAGCAGGCAGCATTTTTGGAAGTAAGCCGGTGATTTCCCAGCATGTCTCCATGGTCGGAGGTATAGATAACCATGGCATCAGGAGCCGTTTCCCGGATTTTGTCCAGAACCTTACCGATTTCGTAATCTGCAAACGAGTTGCAGCCTAAAAACAGGGACAATTTTCCGGAAGGACAGTTGATTTCCTCCCTGGTTTTGTGTAAGTTCTCCCCTGCCCATAAGCGCTGCATCAGTGGCTTTTGACTTAAATCGTCCTCATAGTTGGGACTGTCCTCAAAGCAGAATCCGTCATACATGGTGTTGTACGGTGCCGGACAGAGCGAAGGACCGTGAGGCTCATCGTAAGAAACTGCCAGGAAAAAGTCCTCATCTTTATACTCTTCCAGAAAGTCTATCGCCCTTTTGGAACAGCGGTAAGCGTATGTAAACTCCTCTGTCATATCTTCCTCAAAGGAAGTGGAGGATTTTCTGGATTTCAGCCGTTCCTCCTCCGTCAGTTCTTCCAGGTACCGGCGCATATCATACCAGTATGCCTCATCCCAGCCCTCCGGACAGATGCCATTGCCAAAATAGTCACCGCCGTCTAAATGCCATTTACCGATATAGCCGCAGTGAATTCCGTTGTCCGTCAGACGCTGGCCTACGGTTTTTATATTATCTCCCATGGCTACACAGTTTGTCACCTCCCCATTGGTATGCGGAAAGGTTCCGGTAAATATGGCGGACCGGGCCGGGCCGCAGACCGGCTGGCACGTATAGGCATTCTCGTACCGGATGCCTTCGGCGGACAGCCGGTCCAGATTCGGTGTGATCATTTTAGGATTTCCATAGCAGCCCAGCATGTCTTTGCGCGTGGTGTCTGTCATAATAAGGATGATTTGTTTTTTCATATGCTATTCTCCTTTTCCGTTTTATGAAAGAACGGGCGGATAGGGGCGTCCAGGCACCAGTCTCCCATTTTCCACAAACCCTTCTCTGCGGTTCTTCAGGGATTCTATAAGGTGTCCGCGAAGCTCCTGAATCCGCATCTTACAGGAATCTTCCTCAATCAGATCCGTGAGTTCATGCGGATCATTTTCCAGATGGAAGTACTGCTCCTGACCGGTCTGTGAATGCCAGATGTATTTGTCTGTTTCAGTGACGATCCAGTGGTTGGAATACTCATCAAAGGAATGTTCTCCGTGAAGCCAGGGACGCACGGACCGCGCCGGATCTTCAAGCAGAGGACGGAGCGATTTGCCGTCCACCGTATCCGGAACAGGGGCGGATGCCAAATCGAGCAGCGTGGGCATAATATCCCGAAGCTCCACTACGCTGCTGCACCTGGAGGAACCGGCCCCTTTCGGCAGAAACTGCTTTCCTCCCGAGATGATAAGCGGGATGTGGCAGCTTCCCTCATAAGGCCTTGCTTTGCGGAACATGTGGTGGTCACAGAGTTCCTCCCCGTGGTCTGCGGTAAAGATAATAATGGAATTATCGTAAAGTTCCTGCTCCTTCAGAGCCAGAATCAGCCTTCCTATCTGATGGTCTAAATGGGTGATGCAGGCGTAATATCCCACCTGGGCCTGGCGTATCAGCTCTGCATCAATGGGACCTGTCTTCGAATCATAGATCCGTCCGTCCCTTTTTAACAATTCGTCCGTCTCCCAGGTGCCTACATACGGAGGGCGCAGCTCCTGATCCCGGTATAAATCGAAGTAATGCCGGGGCGCGTCAAAGGGGGGATGCGGCCTGAGATAAGAGGCCATAAGGAAAAAAGGCTTCCCCGGATCACGCCGTCTCAAAAAGTCTATGCTTCTCTCGGTAACCCAGTTGGTGGGATGGTATTTCTCCTCATGCATCCAGGGCCTCGCCACATAACTGTTGCATTCAATCCCCGTATCTGTCACATCGGCGGAAATTCCCAGCTCATTTTTCAGCCAGTAGAAATAATCGTCGGCTACCAGCTGAGACTCACGGTAGGGAATCGCTGCCCGCCTGGAATATCCCAGATATCCGTCATGAAGCTCCACATGATGAAATCCCAGATAATTCCTTAAGGGATGGACATGCATCTTGCCAACGCACTGGGTGTAATAGCCGGTCTGGCCTAATTCCCCGGCCAGCGTATGCTCATATTCCCAGGGAACGCCATCCAGATAGCCTACACGGCCGTGATGGTTCTGCCCCATCCCTGTATGGATGGCGGCTCGGGAAGCGATACAGCTGGGGCAGGCGCTGTAGGCGCGGTCGAAGGCTGTACCGGTGGAGGCCAGTGTATCAAGATACGGCGTTTTTACATCAGGATGACCTGCATATCCCAGACAGTCCCCGCGAAGCTGGTCGGTCATAAGAAATATAATATTGGGACGGCTCATAACAAAACTCCTTTGTTTTTTTATCATCATAATATAATAAAAATTAAAAAGCAAGAGTCCGCGCAAAAAATCGTAGTGCAATCTGTTGAATAAAAAACAGCAAATGAAGTTTTTTATTATAAATATGCCACAAAAAATAGCAAAAAATATAAAAAACAAAACAATATACTGATAGCTAATGAATGTTAGATCAGTATATAATTTACTTATGAGTTTAAGATATTTCAAATGGGCAGTGCCCAACAAAAAGGAGGATTTATCTATGAAGAAAAAACCGATTAGCGTTCTGCTGGCTGCTGCCATGACGGCAGGTCTTTTAGCAGGCTGTGGAAGCAACAATGCAAAACCAGCAGAGACACCAGCAGAAACTCCGGCAGCAACTACTGCCAAAGCCGAGACCGGCGAAACAACTGCAGCACCAGCCGCGGCTGAGGGAGACAAGAAGTACGAAGGTGTTGAACTTACATACTGGTCCATGTGGACAAACAATGAGCCTCAGGGACAGGCACTTCAGCAGGCTGCAGAGGCTTTCGAGGCTGAAACCGGAGCCAAGATCAAGTTCGAGTGGAAAGGCCGTGAAACCAAGAACATCCTCTCTTCCGCACTGGAAGCTCAGGAAAAGTTCGATATGTTTGAAGACGACTACACCAGAATCTCCAAGAACTATGTCAATTATGTTGCTGATTTGACGGATATGGCAAAGGAAGCAGGATACGCTGACAAGAGCTACGCTGTATTCAACAATCAGGCGACTGAATGGGCCGGATTCCTTCCATGTGTTACCGAGCAGCCATCTGTAGGCGGCGTGTTCTATAATAAAGATATCTTTGATGACTGCGGCATCACTGCTCCGGCAACATGGGACGAGTTCATGACTGCCTGCCAGACCATGAAGGACAAAGGCTATCAGCCTCTGGCTCTCGATAGTACTTATGCCCCATTCCTGTTTGGTTACCATCTGTCAAGACATATTGGACAGGCAGCTGTTGAAGAGCTGGCTACTAACGGCGGCTGGAGCGGCAATCCTGGCGTAGTAAAAGCAGGCCAGGAAATGATCGACTTCGTAAAAGCAGGCTATCTGGCAGACGGCGCTCCTGATGAGTATCCGGCAAGCCAGAACAAGATCGGTCTTACACAGAAAATCGCCATGGTAGTATGTGCAAACTACATCACTGCAGAAGTTAACGCCAATACAGGCACAGAACTCAACTGGGGGCTGTTTGCTTATCCGACCGTAGAAGGCGGCGTGGACAATACCAGTACATTTGCAGGTGCGAACTCCATCGGTATCACCAAATACAGTGAGAATCCTCAGGCGGCATTTGATTTTGCTGTATTCTTAACTAGCGGCAAGCAGAGCCAGAACATGGCTGATTTGTCCAATAATATCCCAGCGGATCCGAGCAATACTCCACCAGCTGTTCAGAGCGGAACTAACGAGGTATTGATTAATACTACAGCTCCTCTTTCCTGGAACATGGGTCTGAACGCTAACGCAGACAAGATTTCCGTAATTCAGGAAGTAATTGTAAAACTGTATGAAGGAAGCTATGCAACAGGCGAAGATTTTGCAAAGGCTCTGGACGCTTTATATTAAAGAATGCTGGAAAACCGGAGGTGGCGCTTATAGCGTCACCTCATTTGGTCAGAAAGGTGAAATAAGAAATGAAAAAAAACAAATTGTTTATCGTTGGTTTTATAACACCTTGTATACTTGCTTTATTCGTCATGTATTTATACCCGGTTGTCAGAACCGTAATCATGAGTTTTTTTAAGATTGAAAGCGTGACCTCCAGTGCATCTGAATGGAGTTTTAACGGTCTGGCTAATTATGCAAAGGTATTTTCCAGTCCCACCTTTCAGAGAGCAGCAACAAACATTCTGATTATCTGGTTACTGGGAGGCATTATTATCCTTAGTTTTTCACTGCTGTTTTCTGTTATCATCACCAGTGGAATCCGGTTTAAAAAATTTTTCCGCGCAGCGATTTATCTTCCCAATATCATCAGCGCCGTGGCTCTGGCTACCATGTGGATTCAGTATATCTACAATCAGGATTACGGTCTCATTAACCAGATTTTAAGGACCATGGGTCTGGAGGGGAAGAACTGGCTGGGAACCGACATGAAATTCTGGGCCATGCTGGCTGCCTTCACTTTTGGCGCGGTAGGCTACTATATGCTGATTTTCATCAACGGCATCGAACAGATTCCCTCAGATATCTATGAAGCAGCCACGATTGACGGGGCTAACAAGGTTCAGCAGTTTGGCAGAATTACCATGCCTCTGCTCCGCGGCATTTTTAAAACAAACATCACATTCTGGAGTGTAAACTGTGTTACCTTTTACTTATGGTCCAAGATGTTCTCACCGGTCAGCACGGAAGCTTCCACAATTACACCGGTGGTATACTTATATGACACGGTATTTGGTACAGTCGGCAATGTTCAGCGAGATGCAGGCGCCGGTGCTACCATCGGCGTTGTCATGGCAATCTTTATTGGAATCGTTTATTTCATTATGAACAGGCTGCTCAAAGATGATGATCTGGAATATTAATGAGTGAGTAACGTGGCACAAGAAAGATACTTATCTGACATGTCCACAGAATGGAGTGAAAAATGAGAAAAAGGAACAAAGAAAACGTGTTTAGGAGCAAGGTGAACTGGAGAAAAGAGCTGACCCTTCTTCCAGGATATCTCATTCTGACCATTTGGGTTGCCTTTACAGCAGCCTTCCTGATCTGGATTCTGGGTGCCAGCCTTTCCACCTCCAGAGAAATCTTCACCGGCACGGTATTTAAGTTTGAATCAGGAGTCCACTTTGAGAACTATGCCAGCGCGTGGAAGGGCAACAATGTTTCTGTTTATTTTGCAAACTCTCTGCTTTATGCGGCCTCTTCCTGTTTCGTGGTTATATTGATCTCAGCTCCGGCCGCGTATGTACTTTCGCGCTTTACATTCCTTGGAAATAAGGGAGTCAAGACAGGTTTAATCCTGGCCATGAGTATCCCGGAAGTTATGATTATCATGCCGATCTATTCACTGACGGCCCAGTATCACATCCGGGGAAGAATTTTACTGATTATTCTTTATATCCTTTTACGTGTACCCTTTACCACTACTTATCTGCTGAACTTCTTTGCCAGCTTGTCAAGAAGTTACGAAGAAGCGGCAGCGATTGACGGCTGTACACCCGCCAAGACCTTTTGGAAGATCATGTTCCCACTGATCCAGCCGGCCATCGTTACGGTTACCATCTTTAACTTTATGAGCGTTTGGAACGAGTTCTTCATGGCTCTTATCTTTGCAACGTCTACGGAGACCACTCCTGTCGGCGTAGGACTGCTCCAAATTGTAAATGCCATGAAGTATACCGGAGATTACGGCGGATTGTTTGCAGCAGTAATTATCGTATTCCTGCCCACCTTCCTGTTGTATGTCATTCTCTCCGAAAAGATTATTGCCGGTGTTACAGGCGGCGGTGTGAAAGGCTAAAAATATTAACTTGACAGCAAAGGAGAACGATAATGAAAAAGGAGTTTATTGGAAGAGTTACAATACCCACAGACGTGGACGTAGTTCCGGAGACACTGGAACTGCTGAAACGCTGGGGCGCCGACGCCATTCGGGACTGTGATGGTACCGATTATCCGGAAGAATTAAGAAACGTAGACGCAAGAGTCTATTCCACCTACTACACCACCAGGAAGGACAATGCCTGGGCTAATGCCAATCCCGACGAGATTCAGCAGATGTATATTATGACACCGTTCTATACGGCAGTAAAGGATGAGCTGTCTATTCATCTTATGAACCATTTACATACAGATTTATTGAAAGTGAACGACAGGGACGATATCAGGCGTTGGTGGGAAGTCATAGACAGAACCACCGGTCAGCCTGTTCCTGTATCTTCCTGGGAGTACAGCAGCCAGACCGGAGATGTGATCATCCACGGAGCAAAAGAATTCCATGATTATACGGTGAGCTTCCTGGCTTACATCATGTGGGATCCGGTACACATGTACAATGCAGTCACCAACGGCTGGACTGATTTTGAAAAGCAGATCACCTTTGATGTACGTCAGCCCAAGACACACAAGTTTTCCATGGACAGGCTCAGAAAGTATCTGGAGGCCAATCCTCATGTGGACGTAATCCGCTATACCACATTCTTCCATCAGTTCACTCTCATCTTCGATGAACTGGCAAGAGAAAAATACGTGGACTGGTATGGCTATTCGGCATCGGTAAGTCCCTATATCTTAGAACAGTTCGAGAAGGAGGCCGGTTATCCGTTCCGCCCTGAGTTCATCATCGACCAGGGCTATATGAACAACAACTACCGGATTCCTTCCAAAGAGTTCCTGGATTTCCAGGCTTTCCAGAGACGTGAGGTAGCCAAGCTGGCTAAGGAAATGGTTGATATCACTCACGAATACGGCAAAGAAGCCATGATGTTTCTCGGTGATCATTGGATCGGGACAGAGCCTTTCATGGATGAGTTTAAGACCATTGGTCTGGACGCCGTGGTCGGCAGCGTAGGAAACGGCTGCACGCTCCGTCTCATCAGCGATATCGAAGGGGTTGACTACACCGAAGGACGCTTACTCCCCTATTTCTTCCCAGACACCTTCCATGAGGGCGGAGATCCTGTGAAGGAAGCAAAGATTAACTGGGTAACTGCCAGAAGGGCCATCTTAAGAAAGCCCATTGACCGGATCGGATATGGCGGCTATTTAAAGCTGGCCTTACAGTTTCCGGAATTTATCAGCTATGTGGAGGACGTATGCAGCGAATTCCGCACCCTGTATGACAATATCAAAGGCACGACCCCTTACTGCATAAAGACAGTAGCCGTGCTGAACTGCTGGGGCAAGGCCCGTGCATGGGGCAATCACATGGTTCATCATGCCATCTATCATAAGCAGAACTATTCCTATGCAGGAATTATCGAGGCTCTGAGCGGAGCGCCATTTGATGTGAAGTTCATCAGCTTTGACGATATCCGGGAGAACCCTGAGATTTTAAATGACATCGACGTGATCCTCAATGTGGGCGATGGCGATACCGCTTACACTGGCGGAGACAATTGGACGGATGAGACCATTATAACTGCAGTAAAAAGATTCATCTACAACGGCGGCGGATTTATCGGAGTCGGGGAACCGGCTGCTCATCAGCATGAGGGTCATTTCTTCCAGCTGGCTACGGTTATGGGCGTGGAAAAGGAAACCGGTTTTACGCTCAACGTGGACAAATACAATTGGGAACAGCATGACCACTTTATCAAAGAGGACTGCACCAGAGACATTGATTTTGGTGAAGGCAAGAAAAACATCTATGCCCTTGACGGAACCCGGATTCTGGTTCAGAGAGACAAGGAAGTACAGATGGCAGTGAATGAGTTCGGACAGGGACGATGCGTCTACTTAAGCGGACTTCCCTACAGCTTTGAAAACAGCCGCATTCTGTATCGCTCCATCATCTGGTCCTCCCACGATGAAGACAACCTTTACCGCTGGTTCAGTTCCAACTTTAACGCAGAGGTACACGCCTACGTTAAAAATGGAAAATACTGTGTTGTCAACAACACCTATGAACCGCAGCATACCACGATATATAAAGGTGACGGTTCCAGCTTCGAACTGGACCTGGATGCCAATGAAATTATCTGGTATGAGATCTAACCGTCTGGATCAGACGAAATACGCAGCTTATTTAAGAGAACAAGCCCCCCCAGAGCACCGGCTCCGGAGGGTCTTGTTCTCTTATGATTTGTGATTTATATCTTCTCACGCTGTCCATAAATTGACACATATTCTTTTTTAAAGGTGCTGAGATAGGCAGTTACCTTTTCTTTATCCAGAGAAAAATATCTCTGTAGTTTCTGAATAATGATATCCTCCGGAACTTGTTTTTCCAAATTATCCATGATCAATGCTCGTATTCCTTCTTCACGGCCTTTTAAAAGCCCCTCTTCCCTGCTGATCTCCTTCTCGCTGGCTATATGCATCTCTTCATCATATTCTGTAAGTATCACTTCACACACCTCCGCTCTGTGAGACGATAAAAATTCCGCCAGTATATCGTTCCTGATACAGTAATCCACCGCAAGCTCTACCGCCTCCTCGAGAGAAGAAGCTTCTTTCAGTTCGTCACGCACCCTGCTGGTAAATTCAGCATAATCTCTCAGCTTTTTGCACTGCTTCATCAATGTTTCATTATAGCCGCGGTTAATATTGATCACAGTAGCCTTCAGCTCGATGCAGGCTGCATGTTCCGGATTCATATGGCAGAAAGACTGGGACAAGGGCAACACTGACCGCTCTGGTCTGTTCTCCGGTCCATTATAGAATACAACATACTGGGGAAGCGGCAGCATAACGCGGCGGCTTCCATAGATGTTTAAGTGCCTTTTCTCAATATATTTGCGATATTCGTCCGAAAAATAAAACAGTCCCCGCAACGGCATATTGGGATTCCACGTACTCTGGTGTTCCCAGAGGTTTAGAACCTCATCGATAAGGAAGGCGACATCATTCTTAAGTCCCATGTAAATCACGTCATCTAAGGTAACAATCTCCAATTCCTCCGGATCGCTGTACGAGGAACCGTTCATGGCATTATAAAGCTCCAGCAAATCCTTTTTTTCACAGAACGCCATGCGGAATAACCTGTCTTTGTACTTCTTATTAATTTTTGTCAAGTATTGTCTCTCCATTATACATCATATATTGGTATTATGCAATGGCTGCGTGAAAAAACAGTACAGCATTGCGCTATGCTGATTAGCATGACAATTGACCGATCATCCCCTCTCTGAGGTTCTACTTTAAATCATTCATTATGGAACGTTTGGCTGAAACGCCGGATACTGTTGATATATGCAACAGTTTTAGACTATCTGATCCAGTAAATTTCATGTGGATCCGCTTTGTTATTTAAGAATATCATACTTTCTGTCATACTGCAAGTTTTTTACTCCTATTTATGGTATTTTATATCAGGCAAATAGAACCGTTCAGGCAAACAAAAAAATTCCCGGCCGAATTGCTTCAAGCCAGGAATTATTTTCGGGCATTCAATATGTGCCAATACCATGGTATATTCTAAACCACGCCCTTTTGCAGCAGAATATTCGCATATAACGCCTTCTCTCCCGTAGCGATAACCGCATAGGCCTTCTTCGCTTCCTCATAAAATGCAAACCGCTCGATATGGCCTATTGCACTGCCCTCCAGTCCGCTGCGCCGCTTCACGATTTCCTCATACGTATCCCATATGGGAGTTTCAACCGTATCTCCGCTCATAACTTCCATCAGACTGACCGGCTGGCTGACATAGGAGTCCAATGGGAAGAGCTTCAATACAGCCTCCAGCACTTCCGGGGCGGAGTGTCCATCCATGCGGATCACGATCCCGTCCCTTCCCATGGATTCCGACGGGAAATTACCATCAGCGATCACGAGGGTGTCACTGTGCCCCATCTCGCATAATACTTTGAGAAGCTGCTGGGACAGGATTGCAGGTATTCCTTTCAGCATAGTTCTGCTCTCCTCACTTTCCGTATTTCCTGTAGCCGGGATGTCTTCCAGTCACCTGATAACCTTCCCGCATGGAAATCAGGCGGTCAATATTCTCCCTTGAAATCTCTTTTGCCCCTCCCAGCAGATAGGCGTTGAGACTGATTTTCGCAAACAGCTCCAGCGTCTCCATCCGGTAATACGCTGTGATTAAATCGGCTCCGACAGTCAGCGCTCCGTGGTTCTGCAGGAGGAGGGCGTCATGTTCCCCCAGATACGGTGCAATCCGGTCGGGTACCTCGTAGGTGGAGGGAGTTCCGTAAGGCGTCACAGGTATGGAGCCAAGCGCGATTACTGTCTCAATCATGGAATATTCGTCCAGAGGCTTATTGGCTACAGCATATCCGGTTGCGACAGGCGGATGAGCGTGAAGAACAGCTCCCACATCCGTCCTCTCTTTATAACAGCGCAGATGCATCTTGATCTCCGAGGACGGTTTCAGCCCGGCGGGCGCATCCAGGACCTGACCGTTCTGATCGATGTGTACCAGTTTTTCCGGCGTGATAAAGCTCTTGCTCATCCCGGTCGGTGTTGCCAGAAATGTTCCATCCGGCAGTTTTACCGACACATTGCCGTCATTGGCCGCTACCCAGCCCAGCTGCCACATTTTATGGCAGATATCGCAGATCTGTTCTCTCAATTCCATATACGTTAATTCCATGTTCTTACCTCCGGATTTTTAGTTACAATTCACGGCTGCTTTGTCCGTCCCCGCCGTCCGGTCCGCGCTGGTGGTTCGCACTCCGTTTCCTGTGACTTTGCAGGGTATTAGCGGTTCTTAACGCGCAGAATTTTTCGTTCAGGGGAAATGCCCACCTGTTTGAGCGCAGCGAGTTTGGGCATTTTCTCTGGCTTTTAGAAAAATACTGCACGTTTAGAACCGCTTATGCCCGAAACCGGAACTGGAAACGGAGTGCGAACGACCAGCGCGGACCGGACGGCGGGGACGGACGAAGCAGCCGTGAATTGTAACGATTTTAAAGTATTTCCCTGTATCTTTCATAGGCCTCTTCCCAGATTTCCCGGTCGCGCGGCTCGTAGACAACAGTATGCAGAGTATCCGCCAGCACGCGTCTCGCCTGAGCGAGGCCGTTTAACTCTCCCAGTGCCATGAATTGAGCCATGGTATTTCCGTAGACGGTCGCCTCCACCGGTCCTGCAACTACAGGCAGGCCGCAGGCATTGGCAGTCATCTGACACAGCAGTCCGCTCTGGGCGCCGCCGCCGATGAGATGAATGACCGCGTACTGCTTTCCCGTACATGCTCTGATCTCGTCCATGGCTTTCCGGTACGCAAGCGCGAGGCTCTGATCGATGCAGCAGACGGTTTCCCCCTCAGACTGCGGAACCGGCTGCCCCGTTTTCTGACAGAACTGCCGGATTCGCTCAGGTATATCACCGGCCGGGACAAATTCCGGCGCGTCCGGATTAATCAGGCTTTTTAAAGGTTCTGTGCAGGCGGCCTTCGCCTCCAGTTCTCCAAATCCGTATTCCTTTCCTTCCCGTATCCACTGTCTTCTGCTCTCCTGAATCAGCCACAGACCGATGATATTCTTTAAGAATGCGTATTTGCCTTCCAGCCCCGCCTCGTTGGTAATATTAAATTTCTTTGACATTTCGCTGATGACCGGCTCCGTAAGCTCCGTTCCGAACAGCCCCCACGTTCCGCAGCTAATAAACAGGAAATCCTCTTCGCAGGCCGGGATCGCCGCCATGGCGCTCTGGGTATCATGGCCAGCCACGGCGATCACCTCCATGGCCGGCACCCCCAGTTCTTTTCGGATTTCCGGACGCAGGCTTCCCGTTCTGACTGCTCCGGGGAGTATGTCACGCATCATTCCTGCCTGGAGTCCAAGCGTTTTCAGCAATCCGAAGGCCCACTTTCCCTGTCTCATATCCATCATCTGGGTGGTGGAGGCAATGGATTTTTCACTGATTTTCGCTCCGGATAAGAAATACTGGAACAGGTCCGGCATCAGAAGGAGGGCGTCTGCCCTTTCGAGAAGCTCCGGCCTCCGTTCCTTTACAGCCATCAGCTGAAACAGCGTGTTGATCTCCATCAACTGATTCCCGGTCAGTTCATAGAGAGGGTCTCTGCCGACCATTTTCAGCGTCTTTTCCATCATTCCGGCTGTCCGCCCATCCCGGTAGTGAACCGGATTGTCCAGCAGCCTCCCCTCGCGGTCCAGCAGACCGAAATCAACACCCCAGGTATCCACGCCGATACCGGAAATTGCTCCGTAAGCCTTTGACTTTACGATTCCCTGTTTCATCTCAAAGAAGAGGCGGAGCACATCCCAGTACATGGTATCTCCCAGTTTCACCGGATCATTGGGGAAACGGTGGAGCTCGGAAATGGTAAAGGATGCCCCGTCAAACCCGCCCAGCATTACACGGCCGCTGGAAGCTCCGTAATCAACGGCCAGTACCTGCTTTTCACTCATACTTTCACCGCCTTACCGGTACACAGGCCCGAACGCGGCGCACGCGCGGTAATCCTGGCCCTCCGGATCCATGCCAAAGGCATTCCATGCGGCCGGACGGAAGATCTTCTCCTCCGGCACATTGTGCATGCTCACGGGTATTCTGAGCATGGAACACATAGTGATCAAATCGGCGCCGATATGGCCGTAGCTGATGGCGCCGTGATTGGCTCCCCAGTGATTCATCACGTCGTACGCGGTGGCAAATGCTCCCTTTCCCGTCACTCTCGGTGCGAACCAGGTACACGGCCACGTATAATCGGTTCGTTTCCAGAGTGTATCGCTCACTTCTTCCGGCAGCTTTACGGTCCAGCCCTCTGCGATTTGAAGAACAGGTCCCAGCCCCTTCACAAGATTTAAACGAATCATGGTTACCGGCATCTCACAGTCGGTCAAATATCTGGATGAAAATCCGCCTCCCCGGAAATATCCGAAATCTGCTTCATTCCAGGTCGTGGCTGCCATGATGGCCTTCTGATCCTCTTCCGTCACCTCATACCACGGCTTCATCACGGAGTTTCCGTCAGCGTCCTTCGCGCCTCCATTGGCATCGAGGCACGCCGCGCCGGAATTAATCAGATGAAGAAACCCATCCGCCTCCTTCGCCCGTCCTTCCAGCTCGTAGCCTGCCGCCCGTTTTACCGCGTCGCCGCTCCAGTAGGTCCGGACATCGGCAAATATCTGTGCTCTGCCCGTCAGCAGTTTCATGAACATCATGCCAAGGCCGTTTAAGACATCATTTTCCGTCGCCAGTATGTAAGGCTCTCTTGCTCCGTTCCAGTCGAAGGAGGTATTCAGCATTGCCTCCGGGAAGTCACAGTTAGGATAGAAATCGGTCCACTGGCGCTGTCCCTGGAAACCGGCGGCAATGGCGTTATGGCCCACCTTTTCCTCCTCACAGCCTTCCGGAAGGTTCTGGTTTCCATTCATCAAATCTTTGATGATGCACATCATTTTCGCTAAGAATTCCCAATCCTTATCCTTCTGTTCGCGGCTCTTTCTCACTTCCTCCGGATTCTTGTCAAATCCTTCCATACAATACTTCTTCGTCCAGGCCAGAGCCTTTTCATATTCTGCATGATCGTAGATTTCCTCTGACATTCTGCGGATGATCTCCACCTCATCAACCGACTCCACGCGCATTCCTAAATATTCTTCAATAAAGGCAGGGTCAATGATGGATCCGCCGATTCCCATACAGATGGATCCGATCTGGAGATACGATTTTCCCCTCATGGTCGCCACCGCCACCGCGGCGCGTCCGAAACGAAGCAGCTTCTCCTTCACATCCTCCGGAATCTCCGTATCATCTGCTTCCTGCACGTCGTGGCCGTAGATTCCGAACGCGGGAAGCCCCTTCTGCGCATGGGTGGCCAGGACAGAAGCCAGATAAACCGCGCCCGGACGTTCTGTCCCGTTGAATCCCCAGACTCCCTTGATGGTCATCGGATCCATATCCATCGTCTCCGCCCCATAGCACCAGCATGGAGTCACTGTCAGGGTGATATCCACGCCTTCTCTGCGGAACTTATCGGCGCAGGCCGCCGTTTCCCCCACTCTTCCGATGGTCGTGTCCGCGATCACAACCTTCACCGGCTCGCCGTTGGAATAGCGTAAATGTTTCTCGAAAAGCTCTGCGGCCGCCTTCGCCATATTCATGGTCTGATCCTCTAAAGACTCCCGCACCTTTAAATACCCTCTTCTCCCGTCAATGGTCGGTCTGATCCCGATCACCGGATAACTTCCCACTAATCTGCTCTCTGCCATGTTACATTCCTCCTTGGAAAATCGTTTATTCTTATGAGATCATAGTACCATCTCTTCGACGTATTTTCTTGTCTTATCATGGCAAATAATTGGACAATATTCCGATTCATCCATTGCACAATCCGCACCTGTACCGTATAATTGGAAATTATATAGAATAAAATTCATGTTTGGAGTTGGTGATTTTAGATATGCATTATATAAAATATAAAGAAATGAAACAACATGGGACTGCAGATTTTCCGGCAGGCTATTACCATGTCACGGAAAGTCATCCGCAGTATGCCATGCCCTACCACTGGCACGAGGAATTGGAGCTGATTCACATCATAAATGGTACGTTCCACGTGACGATCAATGAAACCACACGGACTGCGGCCGCCGGAGATATTCTGCTTGTCAACAGCGGCGGGCTTCACGGCGGAACGCCCTATGACTGCGTCTACGAATGCCTTGTATTTCCTGTCGGCCTCCTTTTCAGTCAGACCTTTGACTCTGACTTTTTAAAACGGCTTGACAGACAGGATTTGATCCTTGACGAATATTTTCCGGCTGGGGAAGATACCGCGATTCACAGTCTGCTTAAGCGCCTCTTTGCGCTCATGCAGAATTCGGAGGAGGGAGGAAAGCTGCAGTGCCTGGGACTGCTCTACCAGCTTATGGGACTGCTCTGCATGGATAAGCGGTATACCGTCTCTGACAAATCGGACTTATCCAGCCACAGGAATCTCTATCTTCTAAAAAATGTACTGAACTACATCGATGCCCATTATACCGAGAAGATCGCTTTAAATGAACTGGCCCGCACAGCCGGGATGTCACCGAAATACTTCTGCCATTTTTTCTCCGAAATGACCGGGCGTACCCCCATTGATTACGTCAATTACTACCGGATTGAGAGGGCCTGCTGCCTCCTGGCGGGCACAGACAGCAGGGTCACGGATATCGCCATGCTCTGCGGTTTTAACGATGTCAGTTATTTCACCCGGGCGTTTAAAAAATATAAGGGAAAATCACCGGGGCAGTATTTAAAGGCTCCGCTGTAATGCTGTTACCGGTTTCTTCTCCTGTCCACCGTCCTGTTTAACTTCTCCGACATAACAAACAGAAGAACCGTCAGGATCAGTATGTAGAAAGGAAAGCTGCTGATATTAATACTGGAGGCAAGGAATCCGAACAGGGGCGGCATAAATGTCGTTCCGATATAGGCACTGGCCATCTGTACGCCTATAATGGACTGGGAATTTTCCCTTCCGAAATTATAGGGTGTTGCATGGATAATCGCGGGATATACAGGGGCGCAGCCGAAACCGACCACAACCAGACCAGCAAGAACCAGCATATTGGTTTTTACCGGAGCCGCCACAAGAATCAGTCCCACCACGATCGTCGCGATACCGATGCGGACCAGCCCGCGGTCTCCCAGCCAGTCGGCTGCAAAACCGCCTAAAAAGCGTCCAAATGTAATACCGAAAAAGAACAGGGCGGAATATCCTGCCGCCAGATTCACGTCGATTCCCCGATGCTGCACCATATAGCTGCTCGCCCAGAGCATCGTCGTCTGCTCCAAAGCGCAGTAAGAAAAGAATGCCACCATCACCAGCGGAACTCCCTTGATTTTCATGGTCTGATGGAGGCCGAGAGCCTTTACAGGGCCATTCTCTGTGCCGTCTTCCTGTGTACGGCTTTTCTTTCCCCCATTCACCTGTTTCCAGAGCGGCAGGCTGATGAAAAGACCGGCTGTCAGAACAAACTGTATGATGGAAACCGTGCGGTACCCGCTGTGCCAGCCATAGCCGCCTGTCAGGCAATATCGCATGATATAGGGACTGGCAGCGGCGCCGAGTCCCCAGAAGCAGTGAAGCCAGCTCATGTGGCGGGAAGCATAGTGCAGAGCCACGTAGTTATTAAGCGCCGCATCGACCGCTCCCGCGCCAAGGCCATAAGGGACGGCCCACAGGCACAACAGGACAAAAGAACCGGATACGGAAAATCCGAATAACGCGACTGCCGTCATAAATACGCTGACGGCGGTCACCAGACCAGCCCCAAACTTCTTCGTGAGACGGTCGGAAAGAAGGCTGGAAACAACGGTGCCAGCCGCAATCACCATGGTAATCATACCCGCATAGGAAACCGGCACATTCAGCTCCGTATGCATCACAGGCCAGGCAGAACCTACCAGTGAGTCCGGCAGTCCCAGACTGATAAAAGCCATATATATGATAACAAGCAAAAATGAATACATAATCTTCTCTATGTCCTTTCTTTTACCGGCGCGTGACAGTGGAAACCAACGGCAATATTTTCGCCGCGCCCTATTTCTTCAATTCCATGCATTTTCCCAGCATCTCCAGCATCTGATCCACCTGGATCGGCTTTGAGAGATGGCCATCCATGCCGCTGGCCAGCGATTTTCTCGTATCCTCGTCGAATGCGTTGGCCGTCAGGGCGATGATGGGAATTCTGCGGGCATCCTGGCGGCCCGAGGTTCGGATACGTCTGGCTGACTCCAGTCCATCCATGACCGGCATGCGGATATCCATCAGAATCACGTCAAACCAGCCGGGCTCTTCCCCGCAGTAGAGATCCAACGCTTCCTGGCCATCGGCCGCACAGGCCACGGTGAAGCCGTTCATCTCCAGAATCGTCTGCGCAATCTCCCGGTTCAGTTCATTATCCTCGGCCAGAAGAACACGACTGCCCTGGAAATCAGGAATGTCCACGTTCTGTTCCTGCACAGGGATCTCCTCCGCATCTTCACAGGCATATTCCAGGCTCAGTGTAAAGAAGAACTCCGATCCCAGTCCCGGTTCGCTGTGCACTTCCAGGGTACCGCCCATCATCTGCACCAGACGGCTGGATATGGACAGTCCCAGTCCCGTTCCTCCGTGGCGGGAGGCGGTAAGCGCGTCCGCCTGCTCGAAGGCATTGAAGATTCTTCTCATGGCAGCCGGTTCGATGCCGATTCCCGTATCCGTGACAGAAAAACGAATCAACGCTCTGGGCTCTTCCTCCAGCACTTTAACCCGGACCTCAACGCTGCCAAGCTCTGTAAATTTGATGGCATTTCCAATAATATTGACCAGAATCTGGTTAAGCCGCAGGCTGTCTGCCCGGAGCGGCCGTTTTTTCCTGTAGTCATTTTCAAAGGTCAGCTCCAGATGCTTCTCCTCGGCCTGGGCGCGGAATAAGGATTCCAGATTGGAGAGCTGCTGTTCCAAATCTATGGATTCATAGCTTAGCTCCATCTTACCGCTCTCGATCCGCGACATGTCGAGAATATCATTAATCAGCCCCAGCAGATAGGTGTTGGCCGACTCGATCTTCTCTAAACAGTCCAGCGCTTTCTCACGGTCATCCAGCACACTCTTGGCGATAATCGTCATACCACTGATGGCATTCATCGGAGTACGGATTTCGTGGGACATACGGGACAGGAAATCTGTTTTTGCCTGGCTCACCGCGTCGGCTTTGGATTTCATGATAAAAGAGGGAATAATTTTCACCAGTTCTTTTAAAAGCTTCCTCTGTTCCCGGGTCCACTGATAGTTTTCCTGATCGACCTCAAAGCTCATGGACCCCACATACTCCCCATAGTTCCAGATCGCGGCATGAAGGCAGGAGGCGATATGGGAGATTCCGTCTCTCACATTGTGATCGGCCAGGCCATCCTCGTCATACATGTTGGCGCAGATATCAAAATCCTCCTCCGAGGCATAAAAATCCTGCCCCAGCTGCAGATCCGAGTGGTGGCGCGCCCACTGATAGGAAAAATGGTAGGACAAAAAGGCTTTATCGGCCTCAATAATCGATACCCGGTCGAAATGGTAGTTCTTTCCGATACGGGAAAGCAGCAGAAACACGGCGTCGTTGATATTCTTCGACCGCCCCAGCAGTTCCAGCGCGAAGGAAACGAGATCCTTCTCCGGATGCAGAATCTCCCGGTCAACCGTGTTTACCTGGAACTCATCCGGGTACAGCTGTGTAAGCAGCACGCCCACCTCCCTGGAGGTGTCCAGATAACAGGCGGCGTTCCCCCTGCCATGATCCTTGACGTATTTCAATGTGCTCTCTGCACAGCAGTACAGCGTGTTATATTCGTCCGTCACTTCGGTGCTGCACATACCGATACTGGCCGCAATCCGAATATCCTTTTCCGTGTTAAGGATGATATTCCTTATCATGGCAGCTATGCGCGGACCGATGATCCCGGCTTCCTGTTTGTTGCAGTCTTTCAGAAAAAGCATAAACTCATCTCCGCCCAGTCGGACCTTAATGCTCTCCTTTTCCGTCACCTGCCGCAGAACATCCGCCACCTCCTGCAGAACCGCATCCGCGAAGATATTGCCCTCCTTCTGATTAATATCCTCAAAATCATCCATATCCAGAAGCATCATGACGCCATGTTCCCCCGGCGCTCTTCCTGAGACCAGGTATTCCTGAATCAGACGTATCCCGCTCTCCTTATTGTAAAGTCCGGTCAGGCTGTCGCGGGATCTGGCTTCTTTCAGCGCCGTCTCCATCTCCTTCTCACGGGTAATGTCCTCCACAATCCCAATGACAAACTGCGGATTTCCTTCTTCATCGCTGAGTATCACGGACATGGTTTGGCGGCTCCAGTAACGGCTGTCCTTCCCGCGGAATTCGCAGGTAGCCGTCCGTTCTCCGCGGTGAATCTGATCGTACATCGCATAGAAGGCTGGATAATACGCTTCATCCACCTGTTCCTCTGCAAAACTGTATGGCATATTTTCATACCGGCTCCGGCAGTGGTAGGCCTTGTAAGTCCTCTCCGGAACCTGACACTCACAGGTCTGCGGATAGTAATAAAATTCACAGGTCGTGGTATGCTCAAGAGCCAGATGTATGATCTCATTGCTCGCCTCTACCTGCCTGGTCAGACGCTGTTCATTCAGCTCCGCCCTCTTTCTAGCGTTGATATCGATATATACACTCTGGATAATCTTCTCTCCGTCGCTGTCCAGAAGTACTTCAGCACTGCCGATAATCCAGCATGGGCTTCCATCCTTCTGGAGCAGCCGGTACTCAAAATCAGACTTATCACCGGTCTCCTGCAGCGTATCGATCTCTTTTAATACGGTTTCCCTGTCTTCCTCCATAATCAGCATTGGCAGATCCCAGTCTTTTTTTTGCCAGAATTCTTCCGGTTCGTAGCCGAATATGCGGATAGCTTCCCGGTTTGCATTTTTAAATTCGACGCCCATATCGGTCAAGCGGTACTGCACAATACCGCAAAGCATGGACTGAAAAAGATGGTCATACTGGTTCGCCTGACGCTCCCGCTCTTCTGCCTGGCATTTCAAGCTCTCTCTCGCCGCCACTTCTTCTGAAATATCTCTGACTACACTGATACAGACCGCCCGGCCGTCCACAGATTCTCCCTTTTTTCCTACAACGCTGACCCAGATATTGCTGCCGTCCTTCTTTACAATCCGGTAGTTCGCCTTGTAATCGCTGCTCTTCTCAAACGCCTCTTCCATGATGCGCACCGTCTCTTCCCGGTCTTTTGGATGGATGCAGTTTAGGATCCGGCCAGCCGTTGCCTGCACAAATTCATCATAGGAATAGCCCAGATACGACAGCATAAAATCATTGATATAGTAAAGGGGCAATCCAGGCTCTAAATAGCCGCCCATAATTCCGCCCGGTATGCTCTTCCCCATGATATCCAGCGCCTTCGTTCCAAGCTGCCGTTCCAATTCATACCGGTCCAACGTGGATTCCGGAAAATACTCGCCTTCTTCCTGCTGCCTTTCGGGTGTCGATGCGTGAATCGATGCGATTCTGCATACCCCGTCCTCTCCCTTGACACAGGCAGCGCTCACCCGGAACCAAATCCCGGGTTCTTCACTCCCCGGCGGATATACATCAGCCGTGAGAAGTACGACGGCACACCGGTCGGAAACAACCGTCTCGTCGAAGCTGTCATACTCTATTTTCAGCGGTCCCGGCGCCTGGGAAAATTCCGTAAGCAGCGCCTGTTCCGTCTGTTCCCGTCCCTTTGACAGTTCAGACTTTCCAGTTCCCACCCAATGCACGGTATCTGTCACAAAATCCAACGTGTCCTTCACATTCCGCCGGATCAGATACGCATCAAAAAAAGAACGGACCGTTCTGCCAGCCTCGCCCGGTTGTATCATAATTCCACCTCTTTCTATACTTTATCTATATAAATACAAGATTGTATCACATTTTGCCTGTTCGTTCTGATTATTCTTAAATTATAAAGCAGATCAGGGAAAAACTCAATCGAATAAGTCAGATAGATTACAACCGCCGCGCAATCTCCCTCATATGCCTTCCATCTGTCCCACAGCAACCGCCATATATCTTCAGGCTGCAAATTTCTTTAAGCGCCATCATAGCTTCCGCCAGGGCCTCCGGCTCGGAGGTCAACAGCTCTTTTGCATCATCCAGTTCCTCATACGACAACTGCGCCGTATTCGCCTGAATCCCCAGGAAGCGGCGTTTCAGCAGCGCTTTGTCATGGAAAGACTGTGACAGCGCTTCATATGCAATCCGCGGATGAACGCAGTTTGTCATATAACAGATGGGCGGAACTGAAACCCGGTTATCGATTTGGGATATTGCATCGCAGATGGGTGTTCCGTCGATCAGCGTTCCGTTATTTCGGATCGTAAAGCTGATGATATATGGAATTCCCGTCTCAGCCATAGCCGCCGCCAGCCCTGCTGCCTCGGGAAACGTCGGAATCAGGGCCGCGTACAGGAAATCAACGCCAGCCTCACCAAACTGATCCAGTTCCCATTTGTGAAACTCCCTGGACTCCTTCTCTGTCAGGGCGCCTCTGCCTGTATAGGCGTCTCCTCTGCTGCCCACCATGCCACCTGCGTACATCTCTCCCCTGTTTTCTCCCTTTATTCTTTGAAGAAAACTGACATTGTCCCCGATAACTCCCACGTCCGTTCCGCTGTCACCGGCGCGTTCCCGGTTGACTCTGCGTGTGGGCGTCACAGCCAGAAACGGCAGCCCATAGGTATCGGCAATGGCGGCATACTCCATCCAGAGTTCTTTCAGCGCGCTTCTTCCTTTCATGCTGTGGACGTGTTTCGCCAGAGCGAGGTTTTTATCCGGCATCAGACCGTACTCCCGCTTCAGCCGTTCGCCCAGCGCGCCTTCCATCAGAAATGCTTCATGATTATAAAAAGAAGTTTTAAAGTCCATATCATGTCCTCCCTTTCCTGTCTCTCAACATGATTATACACGGAAAATGCCCATTCGGACAGCCTGTAACCTCACACAGCTTCCCCGCATAATTTATACAGAGGAGGAGACACCATGAAAAAACTACTTTTTTGCAGAAAATGCCTCTGTGCGGCACTCAACAGGATTCCTCTGGTCGATAAATGCCTTCTTGTATTTTTCCTTGTACTGCTGACCCAGTCCGCATACAGCCTGTTTTCACACAACGGAGCCGGTTCGGAAATTGAGCATATCGATGTGATCGTGCGGACATCCTCCGCCGCCATATTCGGCTATATCTTAAGCGCCAACTTTATCCTGCAGGCCGAGGGAAAATCCAGGCAGACCAAGATCCGGCCAGAACGCCCGGAAAATGGAGACGAACACTTTTCTTCACAGAGCGTCCCCTCCTACGATTCCGCAGAGGATGCAGGCCCCGGTTTTGAACCGGAAAGAGGACCGGTCGAAACCGAAGATGCCGAAAATGACGATTCAAAATCCCTCCCGGCAAAGTTTCTGACCGGTAGGCTGCAAATCCTGATTGCCACATTCATCGGATTATTCTGCCTGATTACCCTGATCCTTCTGCGCAATGTCAACGCCCTTAACTCCGACCTGCTGTCTTCCTCATCGGTGGCAGCCACAACAGCGCAGTTCCGGGATTTCGTATCGGGTTGTGTAGGATTTTTAATCGGATGCCCCGCAGAGAAACAGAGTTAACCAGAGTTCATAAGAAAAGACGGCTGGCAGACCCATGAAAGTCTGCCAGCCGTACATTTCTTCCCGGCACTCTGCCTGCGGCTGCCGGTCCTATCCATTATCTCAATTTCTTTTTCATAATGTACATCGCCTTTATACCAGCCAGGCGCATTAAAATACTCTTCTTCAGGGTCTCTGTTCTGTACCCCATCTTCTCATAGAGTGAGACAGCCGGCAGATTATCCTTCAGCACATCGAGATACAGCTCATCAAAATCCAAACCGGATTCGGCAAACGTCAAAAGCTGTCCTCCCACTCCTTTCCTCCTGTATTCCGGTGATGTCGCTATAAAATCAACGTATCCGCTTCGGTCCCCCTTCACAGCGGGTATGCTAAGCATTTTGCCCAGCTGCCACGCAAGTATCTTCCCTTTTACCGGACCGAATACAGAGACACACGTCTCCTCATTCATCACGATGGCCCTTCTCCTGGAATCCGAGACTGCGATCAGGCCGGCTACCCGGTCATCCTTTAAGAGCACGTAAATCAGATCCAGCTGCATACAGGGTGTAAAAAGTCTCCGCAGGAGCTCCTGTTCCTTCGTTATTCCCTTAAACATAGTGTAAAAACTGTCCACTAACAGCGCAGCTGTCTGCTGAACCTGACTCGCCTCCAGCTGGTTTAAGCACCTTATCTCTGTATTTTCCATACTACGCGGTCCCCTCCGTCCCTTTTAATATGCTGACGATCCATTCCGCCTGCGGAAACGGAGTCTGCGGATATACAGCAAGCTGTTCCGCGATTCCCTGGATGCTGCACCAGAACGTGCAGGCCAGCGCCTCAGGATTCCCTCTGCGGATCTCTCCCGCCTCCTGCCCCTTCCGGATCAGCTCCACGGTTTTGGCATAACGGGTCTCCTGGGACGCCAGAATCTGCGTGATCCGTTCCGGTGTCGTGCTGCTTCTCAGCGCCTGTGCAATCAATATAAAGAATTTCGCGCCCTGCGGATTCACGCGAATCATATCCAGGATCTGATTTGTCACATTCGTAAAAAAGTTCAGCGGCGAGCGTTCATCGGTCTCCATCCACGCCTGGGAGGATTCTGTCCCGATGCGAATAAGCTCCTCGTACAGGCTCTCTTTCGTCGCAAAATAATGAAACAAAAGGCCGTCGCTCATATTTACCGCCTTCGCGATATCGCTGGTCTTCGTCGCCGCATACCCCTTTTTTACAAACAGATCCAGGCCTGCAAGTAAAATTTCTTCGCGCCGTTTCTCTTTTTGCTGGTCACGTGTATTCATAAACGGGATCCTCCTGTTCACTCATTAAGTTTCCAATCATTAAGTTTCTATTCATTGAGTGTTCACTTAATAAGTTTAATAGAAATCATACCGAATGTCAAGGAAAATCACCGTTTTTGCATTCATGGCTTTCACATACAGTTAAATCGTCTCTGTTTTTTCACTTACAGAGTATCCCATCTGGTAAAATGCCAGGCTGAACACCAATATGACGCACAGGACGGCAAACATCACGGAGGCAGTCGCCTCTTTCAGCAAATATCCGCACAGGACCGGTGATATGGACAGTCCCAGAACGATCATATTCTGTGCGCCTAGGTATACACCTCTCTGTTCTTTTGGAGTAATCTTTATAATAAATAAGTACTCCGCCGGTACAATGGCCACTTCGCCAAAGGACAGCAACACGATCGCCGCAGTAAGCCACAGCAGGTCCGACCGAAAGATTAAAATTATCAGGCCTGCCATCATGGACCCGACAGCGAACCTCACCCATCTCATGATTGTTTTCTTCCTGATAACTGCGCTCACAAAGTACTGCATCCCCATCACAATTGCAGCATTCAGCGCCGAAATATAGGCCACTCTTTGATACGCCTCATCATAGGGCAATACGGAAGAAAAGAACAATGACATAAATGTAACCAGTGCAAACCAGGAATTGGTAACAATCGCCAGAGATGAGGACGCAATATTAATCACCATCAATATGCCAAGAATAAGGAATCCATTTGACATTCCCGGAAAGATTAAGTAACTGACTGCCATCACAGAAAGTGACAACACAAAAATCTTTTTCTTATCACGGCGGTCTATGAGAAATCCGCAAAAAATGCTCATAATCGTCCCCGATAAACTTCCCAGTCCGATCAGATATCCGCTGTTCTCTACACTGATTCCGAGACGGTTTCCCAGATACATGGGCAAATAGGGCGTCAGCGCCCAGTAAACCACTGCTTTAAAAAATGCACACAAAATAATTACACATACTGCCTTTGGAAATTTCGGCAGTATTCTTCCAGTTACTTTCATTTTCCCTCTTTCCTGCAGCCTTTCCGTGTATTCTGAATAACAGTGAAACACATCATTCAGCGCCATGTTTTTAGCATTAAAAAAAGTGCTTTTGACAAATCAAAAGCACCCACTGATCGACTATAAGAGAAAGGCTACAGAAAACTCCCGATCGTAAACAGCATGACTTTTTGATTTATCAATAATCTCTTATTCGTCATGATATTCACCACCCTTCCTGATTTTTTTTAAGTATACCATAAAGACCACTGCCCGTAAAGCAATTCTTATTCGCCGCAAACGATTAATTTTGTAATCCCGTTCCGATCCATGTATACTTCCTGGTCTCCGCCCAGCATACCTTTGGAATAAAACAAAACCATCCACATCTCACCTGGGATATCATCATAAACCTCTGTGTCTGTATACAAAATCGTGCATTCCTGTTTCGCCCGGTTTACAGCGGATTCCTCATCAACCACTTTCACTGGATCCGTATTTCTGAAATCACTGCGCTGGATCCCTCCCGATTCCTCCCTGTATCTCAGAAGAACCTCCTCATAGGAAAAATAGCCTTTTCCAGCCGCCCTCTGCGTGTCACAGACAAAACGAAGACAGTCCGGGACACCGGTTTTATCGATCATTTCCAGGGCCTCAATCCGATTGAGCCGGTCTGCAATGATACAGGGATATGGTCCCTTCATCCACGGAAGCGCCGATGCTTTCGGCTGAAAGACTTTTCTGATCTCCGTCAGTCCCTCCACCTTTTTATCCGGCAGACGAACCAGCAGCACTTTGCCGGTCAGATTGTCTGCGGGGTCCGTTTTCTTTCCTAAGAAGGCAAACATCTCCGCCTCACTGAGCGTATATTCACACGGTTCTTCCTGATCGGTCAATCCTTCCCACTCATCCATTTCCATCTCCATTCCCCCATTTTTCAACGCCAGATCCCCCTCTATCTCCGGTCATCTCCCGTTATTTTCATCAGGTCAGATATTGATAATCCGAATAATCCACAATCCCCTTTATCGTTTTCAGAGAACCTTCCGCTAATTCCTTTACCATCAAACACTCCGGTGCAGGAAGCTGAAGCCCCGGACCGGCAAAAATCCCATGGTTGCAGGAAGTCTCAAATCCTCTTGGATTATAGTTTTGGGGATTGCCCTCTACAATCACCGCTTTATATCCCATCTTTCCCGCCTTTTCAAAGCCATATTCGATCAGCTCCTTGGAAATGTGCCTTCTCTGTAATTCTGTTTTGACCGCCACAGGCGAAAGCAGCAGTAATTGCCCTTCATACCTGCCTTCCAGATGAAAGCCTGAAAACATGGCGTATCCAATCACCTCATCCATTTCATCCGTCATGATTAATTCCAGTTCCGGCAGATAGAACCGCTTGCTTCTTATTTCCTCCACCAGCCTTCTCACCGTATTCCCTGACTCTGCATTTTCCGATTCCGTAAAGACTCGTTCCACCAAATCCAGTGATTTTGTCAGGTATTTCTTATCCATACATTTCATTTTCCAGCTCATGAAGCCTCCAATTTTCTCAAAATATCCTTCGTCAGAAGTTAGGATCATCGGCTACGAGTCTGCATTGATGGCAGACAAAATCATACCGTATCTTACGGGATATCGCATGCTTCTGATTGACCCACGGTTCCCCGCACTTTGGGCAGACCGGTTTATTCTTTTTGTAATAAGTAAACAGAAAATAATAAAATGGCTTTCCCGTCTTTTCTTCCATGATACTGCAGTATTGAAGCGCTTCCTTCGATAAAAGGCTGTTCGGATCGTGCATCATTTTATAGCCATGCCGCTCTCCGATTCCTTCATAAAATTGCCGGTCACAGGCCCGGTAAGCTTTTTGCCAGCCTAACAGATCGAAATACTCTGTGCCGTCATAAGTTTTCGGAAACTTGTAGAGCGGTACCGGGCATTTACAATCACCGCAAATAATCGGAGATGCAGCCCACAGGCACTCCGAAAACAGGATATAATGGCTGGGAGCTTCACACGTACAGCTGTCCTCCACATCGTAATTTTCTCCGATATAGAGCAGTTCCGGCGGCTTTGCAGAGTCTTTGCATACATCCTCAAAAAACTCCCGGGTATACCGGTTGCCATACTTTTCACTCAGGGAATCCCGTTCCGGCGCTACGATTCTGCAGGCAAAATATTCTGCGCATTTGACTGTATTTTGAAATTCTGACAGAATCTGGCCATTCTTATACAGACAGGATATAAACCACTGCATATTGTCAATAAACACATCGAGTTCCTCCGGTTCGAATGACCGGGGACAAAAACGGTATTCATATGTATACATGGGGATACCTCCATACTCTGTTCTTTCATCAGATAAACTGGCAGCCGTTTTCTGTCAGCGCGTTCGATACCTCCTGGAATTTTTCCTCTTTAACCAGTAAATAATCTGTATCATACGTCGCAATCACAAGAACGCCAGTTTTCTGATCCGCTATAATTTTCGTCAGAAACGCGATCATTCCGTACTTTTCAAAAGCCGCGTCTTCCGCAATCCGAAAACATTTCCATCCATTTTCCACAATTGTCACGTTTTGCGGCACCGCACTGGTCCGGCAGATTAAAGATAACTCACTGTCCGTACTCGCTGTAAAGGTGTATTCCTGTCTCAGTATCTCTCCGTTGATATCCTCGACCTTGCAGATCGAAAATTCATAAGGAATCATCTGTAAAACCATTGTGATAGACCTCCATCTTATATTCAAATTTTCTCATGTTCAAAACACTTTTCTCCTCTGCAAAAGTTCCTTCAGAACCACCATCTCACCGGCCGTCACCGTCACACCTTTTCCATACGCTGTATGGTCCTCGTTCCACGTTCTGATATCGTAGACGGGTTCCCGGTCATCCCAGCTGATATAATTCAGTTCTTTTGTCCAGCCGTTATTAGGCATAGAGATGGGACCAATCCGCTTATAAATGTCAAACTTTTTCAATCCATTTTCCTCCTTTGCGTTATCGCAGTGCCTCACTCCGGTTATACTGTGATCTGCTTCAGGAAGCTGTAAAAATCGTCAAATTCTTCCGTGAACTCCCAGCCTCCCGTTCCATGAAGTGCCGGATTTTGTTTCTTTTCTCTCTTTGCCCTCAGCTTCTACTTCCGGCGCTGTCCGGCTTGTAAGAGTATATTAGAAATCAGCCCTCCTTTAACGTTCAAATATGATTAACAGCTGACATTAAAGAATCTCAACTGCACAGCTATGTTTCTTATCCACCTTATCATAACTAATGCCGACAGCAAGAATCCTTCCACCATACCGCGAAACTTCTCCTACGCGCCCCCTAAACCGAAGTGCATATTCTTTATCTTTAATTTGTTGGATAGCCTCCTGAGGGCTATGGCCGACTTTCAATTCTAATATAATACAATCCGCATCCTGATCTTTTTCAGGGTAGAAAATAAAGTCCACATATCCTTTTCCAGCCCTGTCTTCCCGTTCTACTCTATAAATGTCGCGCGCCGCCAGATATACAAGGTTTACGATTGCAGTTAATTCCATTTCATTATTATAGCTTAGAAGTGGTACCTCTGTATTGTGCGCCTGCTCCAGGATCTCAGCCATCGTTTTCGTATCCGAATCAAGAGTGGCCCGAAGCATACGTCCGGACTCTTTTGCAAGATTATATACATATCCCAGAGTTGGTTTCTTCTGCAGCATGTCTGAAAATTTATCCATCAGCTCTTTGTTCGGAATCGATACCTTCCCATTTTCAAAACTTAAGAATCCATAAACCACCATGGCAGAGAATATCTCCTCCCTGGTACTGAGGTTCATCGATGTTGCCGCATATTCCCTGATTTTTATTGAGATTGCTTCCCCGGAAACCATGAGTGCCAGGTCATCACGGACTGCATCCACATTCTTTTCTATATAATAGTAGATTTCATCATATGGACCGGAACTGGTCCAATAATTCCCAAAATTATTGTTAGATAAAGAAATGACTACAGAACGGGGATTGTATAAACGTTCACCGGAACGTGTGTGGTAGCCGTCATACCAGGATTTCAGGCCTTCCCTTGTTATATGTCTTAGTCCTGTCTGGATATTTTGATAGCGCTCAAATAATACGTCCACTTCTTTTTCTGTAAATCCAAAGTATTCTGAAAAACGCTCCTCTGTAGCCATTGTATATTCAACAAACATATTCAGTTCAGAGCCGCTTGAATATTTTGCAATCGGAAGTATCCCCGTCATATAGGCCATCAGTACATATGGCCTGTCCTTCAAAAGACTTCTTAAAAACAGCAGATATGCCTTCTTATCTTCCTCTGTTACAAACTCCTGATGGAAAATATAATCCCATTCGTCAAAGACAAAGATAAACTTAGCCGTGTCATCTTCCGCATAGATATCAATCAAAGCGTCAACAGCACTTTCATTCCCATTGATTTCCACAAAGGGGAATTCCTTTTTCAAATCCCTGACCAGACGATTATTAATCCGCTGTATATAATCTGAATAAGAAGCACATTGACCAGATGTATCATTGAATGAAATGTGAATGACACGATACTGGTTCAGATACGTATTATAATCGTCTGCTTGAGCAATCTGAAGATGTTCAAATATATCTTCTGCGTTGCATGCCTGTGAAAAAAAAGACGCGATCATATTAGCTGTTACAGTTTTCCCAAAACGCCTTGGCCGTGTAATGCAGATATGATTGTTCCCTTCACGCACCAATGGGAATATTTCTTCCAACATCCGTGATTTATCAACAAAAAATGGCTTTTCTGTTTCATTTTTGTAAAGTGTGTATGCTGTCTTGCTGTCTAGAAAAACACCCATGTATACTCCTTTCAGGGTACCTCTGGCCAAAGTATCCTTATCCAGATTGAATTTTATTCATAGTTTTTATTCATTATAACAGAATTCCCAATTAATTCCCACATCATATTTTCGACAGAATTTCTAACCTGAAATAAAAAATTAAATTCCACTCCCTTGTCTCCCAGTGGAATTTACTCTTGCATACGGAATTTAAAATTTCAATTCAGATCACTTGGTTCACAGAGAATCTGCAAACAGGCAATGAAGGATGAACAGAAATCGGTTATAGATTCCCGGCCCAACTTCATTGCCTGCTTAAGTTTTGATTATGAATTTACTGCAATAAGTATACGCATAAGATTCACCTTTACTTCTGTGATCATCACAACTCACGTTCTATAGAAAGTAAATATGAGTACGGATTTTCCTGCAAAAGAGTTTTTTTATCTACATTACAGGAAACAATCGAAGCCATCATAGATACTCCCACTCCGGCAAAAATAGAGTTTTTCAGAGGCATTCCTAACAGTGCCATAGGTACTCCCGTCGCACTTGCATTAAATAATGATACTTTGAGAAGATTATCGGTAATCCATTTGATTTTTGAACTCGTCAGAGCCGCTTTGAAACTATTTAATGCTGGTAAGAATTCATTATTATATAAGTCCTTTACCTCTTGCTGCATTATCTCAATTGGCTTTTCTTCAACGAAATTCTGTGTAAACGCCGCAAGTTGTGTTCGAAATCTCCCCAATTCATCTTTGTGATGATTTCTAAAACTGACTAAATCTTTAAGGTTCGTATTTGGTGAAATTGAAATGCTACTTATAATGAGATTTAGTAATAAGCCTTGTTCCAGTTGATGATCTTTTGGGCGCCTGCTACGAAAACGATCTTCGGGCCTTATCCCCGTTCGATGGCCGTATTTAACTGTATTACCTGCTTTAAAGCACGATTCATGATCTGTCACCATACCCAACGAGTGATCTTCACACAATTTATTGGCCAATACTATCATGTAGATATAGGCTAATTCATTATCTAAATAATAAATTTCATTTTTCTCCAAATTTTTACTAAGATATCGTATTTCATCCTGTATTTTCCAAGACATCTTGTTGCTGTAAATGCCGCTATTGGGTAAATTTTTAAGGGGTTCCCTAACCCCATAAGATCTTTCACTGACCAATTTTCCGCCATACTTTTTAGTATTTGCTGTAAAAAAGGTTTCTTTGAATTTAGGGCTATTCAATAATTTTATTATGTCATTTTCTATGCCAACAACAGAACTGTCATCAGAATTCACATAAAGAGGTTTTAAAAATCCAATATCTGCCAGATATTGGGTATCCGGCTGCACATAGGGTTGATCAAGATCCTCCGGAACAATGGTAGATATAGAGTCCCAGAAAAGAATAGCAGTTTTTAACCAGTTTGTATCTCTTATATCAATCGATGGATAATACAAAGCATTTGAAAATGCAGGCCGCATAGTAAATCTCCTCTCCGATTTTGATCATCTAAACTTATTGTACCATATTCTTACAAAAAATCAAAGCCAGGTATCTGTCGTAGATAGCGTCACTTTACTTTCGGAAACAAAGGATAGAATTCACCCATATGGCAGAATTAAGATTTGTTCCTTCTAGTGTACTGACATATTGATATTTAGCATTACAACAACTTCCTATTTGGAAGCTGTTGTAAACTTAGGATACAATGAACTCAACTTTACTCTGGCATCGGCGGTTCGGAACTGCCAATTAACTTTT
>OIES01000090.1_pt1 | contig 50503 bp, 59 predicted proteins | sample 1581811 | NCBI WGS metagenome assembly OIES01 (sample SAMN03281021, study PRJEB24777) | human gut metagenome | isolation source: fecal sample PR177 from 1 month old male Malay infant, vaginal delivered... | reverse complement strand
TGGAAGGGTTAGGTTTCGCACTTGAATATACCAAGGCCTATGCCATCCTGGAAGTATGGTCTCTGCTGGCAGCTACTGGCGATACATTTCCAGCTCTCATTGAGAAAGACAGAATATATCTGTTGCAGCTAATTTCCGGGAAAAATAATATAGAGCTACATTAGATCATATATTATTTGGCAGATCTTCTCAGTTTTTACTTAACGCACGTCAGAATCAGTGAAGTGAGGAAAAGAAAATTTGTTGTGCAATAATAATGATCACAACATAACAGTCCAGGAAAACATCCGCAGCCCCTGAGACGACAATAACGCTTTGTGCTGACAACCTTTGTTATTACAAGATTAAAAAGTCACTCGGTTTAGCCAGTTTCAAATGTCACCTGAAGTGACATGGACATGGGCGGAAGTTATGTTCTGAAGGGAGAGGTGATAAAAGGTAAAATATCTGGCCTGCGGTAGTAGACCAGATATTTTAGTTTGAGTGGGAGTCGTTACTCTACACAGTAATCAATTCTGCAATTTTTGTTGCGACAACTGCCAGCGTATCTTCTCCCGTGTCCAGACCGCTTCGGGATGCGAGCAAGGGACTGACATTGCGGAGAGCTTCATACGTTGTGTTATGAACGATCGGTACGAGTTGGTTCCCGGCCAGTAAAGCTGAAAGCTCTTTATCAGCAACGCCTTCTTTGGGCAGTCGGTTTAATAGCGCTGGAGTCACTAATACCAGACCGATTCGAGAATTTGCTAATCCTTTATCGATGGCACGCATCATAGGAACGCCAAGAGCAAGATCCTTTTCGCTAAACCATACTTTGACGCCTGCAGCCTCGAGCAAATCGTGTAGCTCTTTGGCTACGCCTTGTCGATCATCCCAAGCGTGGCAAAGGAATACATCACGCAAATCCGGCTTCTCTGCGACAAGCTTCTCTACCGTTTGGCGAATCGGTGTGAGAGATTGTACTTGGGCGGTTGTGTAGGAAACGGAAGATCCCGATTTTGACCAGCGAGGCTTTGTACCGCTGCTGGAACCACCGCTACTGCTTCCTCGACTTCCGCCAGCGCTGCCTGGCGAGGAGTAGGACGGATAACTATCATAACTGTAGCTGCTGCGGCGATAACCACTGCGATTGCGACAGGCTGGACAGGCAGCAGCGGCGGCTGCTGAGCTATGTCCACGTACAGGAGCCGTACATCTGGCCATGTTCTGTTTTCCCCTTAATATTCTGGAATATATCTGCTGTGATAGTAAAACCAGATAAGTAATGGGGATTATTGGTTGCAAACTCAACTGCCATGTTTTCAAAAGCTTGTACTTCATCACACTGCCACAGCTGAACTATCCAAAAAAAAGAGCAGGGGGCTAGCGTTTCAGGCTGGCCCTGAATTCATCCGGGTTTACCAGGACCGGATTAATTGCCCTGAGTTGCTCCTGAACTCTGGCCTGAGCCCGTCGTTTTGGCATCTTTTTGCTCCTGTCACGCTTGCCATCGCGTTCGAGTTCATCCATTTTGCTTTGCGCCAGCTTCAGTACAGCCCCAAGACGTTTGTTATCAACAATTTGCCCCTGGTCGAGACATTCCAGTTTGTCGAACACCTGATATTTGAGTGAACGGTAACCGTATTTGAATGCCAGCGTGCCGTCAGGATAGTCGTAGACAGTTATTTTCTCGCCAGCGATGCGAGTATTTTCTTCAGTAGGTTCAACCAGATATATCATTTTGTCATAGCGGAATGTCAGCGTTTTAGACAGCTTACGCAGTTCCTGCCAAGCAAAGATATCATCCAGCTCTTCGTTGCTTTCAGACACCGGGCGGTGCAGATCTTTGGGGTATTTTGCTGGTCTTGCGAAGCGACGATTGAAGTCAGCGATGAAGGTATCCAGCCAGGCGTTGGCGGCTTCAATACTGCAGATTCCCTCGAGACGCATCTCTTTGATAAGCCGATCCTGAAGTGTCTGATTTGCTCGCTCCACACGGCCTTTAGCCTGTGGACTGTTGGCACAAATCAACTCGATCCCAAGTTCAGAAAGTACACGGCCAAACTGGGTGACTCCGGTCGTAGTGGATCCTCCATTATTGACCCTGAAAATGCCGTGCTTATCGCTGTAGAACGCAAGGGGCTTGCCGTGTTGCTCGAGATACTCGCGAGTGGCCATCATGTAATCAAAAGCTGATTCAGTCTCACCAAAACGGAGGTGCATCAGGCGGCCAGTCGCGTCATCAATAAAGACGAGCAGGCAGCATTTCGGTGCACGGCCTTCAAACCAGTCGTGCGGGGAACCATCAATCTGAACAAGTTCTCCGAGGCAGTCACGCCGATATCTGGGTTGATGAACGCGGGGCCTGCGACGTGAATAAGGAACCCAGAGTCCATCCGCTGTCATCCATTTTCTGAGCGTTTCAACAGATACTGTGATGTTGTGGCGTTCGCGTAATTTTTCTGCGGCCAGTGTTGGTCCAAAGTCGCTGTAATGATCGTGAAGTAACGAAAGAACTCGCAGCTTCAGTGACTCAGGAAGCCTGTGATTACCAGGGCGTCCACGCCGAAGGTTTACCAATCCTGCGGCACCAGACTCACGAAAGCGGTTCATTAACCGCTGTGTCTGACGTTCGGTCAAAGCAAGCTGATGAGCAGCATCACGACGGCGCATACGTTTTTCAACAACTGATTGAATGACGTTGATCCGACTGATTTCTTTATCTGACATGGTCACAAGCATCCTGATGTCTCCATGGCCTGAGGATTGGATCCTTTATGCCAGAAAAAGTGACATCACTAAATGGGTTAAAAGTGACATTAGAATATGGGAGCTACAACCTTAGTGCGCTTAACAAAGATTATGTTAAATATTAAAATAAATAACATAAAAATCAATATGTTAAGACGGTAACCAGCTACTTTCCCATTCCAGCAACCAGTCATGGAAGCTTTAGAAACAGAGTCCTCTCATGAGTTTGTGATGCCTTAAATCCATGGTGAGCATAGAAACCTTTGGCTTCTTCAGTAAGCGCATGAACCATTATCGCACGAACCCCAATGTTCTCAGCTACGCGATAACACCGTAGAACTGCATCGTGGAGTAAATCGGCGCCAACCCCTTTTCCGTGCAATGAGACATCTACCGCCAGGCGAGCGAGTATAATCACCGGTATAGGATCTGGCATGTTACGCCGAAGACTACCTGTCGCTTCCGTATGGTTAACGCTACCGGTGGCCAAAGAGTAAAAACCAGCTACTTGCTTCGTACCCGTCTTGCAAACAACGAACGTTCGGGCAGCGCCAAGAGCTTGATTTTTTAAACCTCTCTGTTTTAGCCATTCATCGAGGACTGTCTCTCCACTGACGAACTCAGCCAGCTGATGAGAGCTGGATAACGGCTCGGGCGTGGTTATACGTCCCACTGAGGTTTCCTTGCCAGTAGTTTATTAATGGCGGGCTCATCCTCGACTGGTGCATCGAGCATATCGATGAACTCTGCATACTGTTCGTCGTTAAAATTGAAAACACGGCGATCAAGGATCACATTCTCCGCAGCCTTGCAGGCCATCTCCAGGATAAAGTCGGTTCGCGATTTATGAAGGATCTCTGCAGCAGCATCGATGAGTGCTCTCTGAGACTCTTTAGCTCTTAGGTTGAGTTGAACATCTGATTTCATACACACCTCTCTTGTATAGCAATTGATATACAAGAATAACACAACACGAACGTATAGCAAATGCTATACACTTCAAAGTACTGATAATGCGTTTTATGTTAAATATCAGTTACTTGAATCGATTTCGTAACATAAGTTAATGTGTTTGTCGTGTCATGACAGCACAATCAGGGATGTCATCCCCTAACGAGGCAAGGACTAAGTTAATGAACAGAACAGATTAAGAAGTACAGACTCGCTGGCTTGAGAGCCGGCAGCCTGAAGGGGTCCGCTTGGAAAACGGAAATTATCCTACGCTAAGCCTGTTTTTTGTACATATTACTATTCACTGAGCGTAATGCGCGGTATTTACCCTGTCCCAGTTTGAGGTTCGTTCTCCAGACGTAATCCCCGCTCAGGTTGATATGTTCCCATCCCAGTGGTGACAGATGGGTAATCAGTTGCTCATTAATCGGGATCCCTTTTCGTCTCAAAGAATCTATCGCTCTTTCTATATATACCGTATTCCACAGTGAGATCGCCGCAGTCAGCAACGTCAGACCGCTGGCTCGATAGCTCTGATTCTCCAGCCCCCGATCTCTGATTTCACCCAGCCGATGCATAAAGACCGCTCGCGCAAGGGCATTGCGAGCCTCACCTTTATTCAGCCCCGCCTGTACGCGTCGACGCAGTAAAGGATCCCTGAACCAGTCCAGCATAAACAATGACCTTTCGATGCGGCCAATCTCTCTCAGCGCCTTTGCCAGACCATTCTGCTTCGGATAGGTTGCCAGCTTTTTCATCATCAGTGATGCTGTTACCGTTCCCTGCTTTATAGAACTTGCCAGACGCAGCACCTCATGCCAGTGGGTTTCAATTTCCTTTAGATTCAGGCTGGTTGTCGAGATGATTGACTGAAGCCCCTGATACAACTCAGCTTTTCCATGAATAAACAGCCGTTTGTCATGAAGATCCCGGATCCTTGGCGCAAAAGCGAATCCGAGCAGATGCATTAGCGCAAAAACATGCTCAGTGAAACCTGCTGTGTCGGTGTAATGCTCTGTAATTTCCAGATCAGTTTCGTGGTACAGCAGACCATCAAGTACGTGTGTTGAATCCCGCACGCGGCTGATAACTTTGGTGTAAAACGGGCTGTATTGGTCCGAAATATGCGTATAAATCTGCACGCCTGGATCCTGACCGTATTTAAGATTGACCTGACCAGCATAACGCCCGTGACTCCCCACCCGAAAGTTCTGTCCATCAGACGATGACGTTGTTCCATCGCCCCAGAATGCCGCCAGAGGGCTTTTTTTCTGGGCATTGACCAACTCGGCCAGCGCAGCTGAATAGGTTTCATCCCTGATGTACCAGGCCTGAATGCCCTCGAGTGACGATTTGGTCGTTCCCGGACAGGATTCGGCCATTTTTGTCAGTCCAAGGTTGATACCACCGGCCAGGATGGTGGTCAGTAACAACTTTCTGTCTTTAGGTCTGACGTGATTGTTTTTGAGATGTGTGAAATGGCGGGTAAAACCAGTCCAGCCGTCCACTTCATCCAGCATTTCAGTAATTTTAGGGTGAGGGAGCATGCCATAAACCAGATCGCCAAAAGGGGATGCTGCTGAAGGGACACTGTTATCCAGCGGGGTAATTTTCACGCCTTTATCCGAAATATCAACATCGGGTAAATCACCGGCCAGCGCCATCGCGTTAACTTCTTCCAGACGCGATGCAAGAAGCGTCAAACGGCTCTTGATGTATTCATGGCAATCGGCCGGAACAGCAAGGGGTAACTGGTTATCCCGGAGTGATTTTTCAAAATCGTCTGACGGGATCAGATAATCATCGAAATTCCTGTAGCGGCGTGACCCCTTTACCCAGATGTCACCTGAACGTAAGGCTCCTTTCAGTTCATTCAGCACGCAAAATTCGTAATATTTTCGGTCAATGCCGGTGGGGGTGATCACAACCTTTCTCCAGCTTTCCGGGATGAACCCGATTGGCGCGGAAGGCGGTACTTTTCGGAGTTGTTTTCTATACATATCTCTGACGGTATCCAATGCGTCACTGAGCTGCATTGCGGCGGGTGCAGCCCTGAACTGCAACACGGACAGCATCCGGGGGGCGTATTTACGCAGCGTACTGTATTTTTCTGTGATCAGATGCAACGGGTCGAAGTTGTCCTTACGTGACAGGAACCGCGTCTCTTCCACGCTGTTGATGAATTCCTGCCAGGGAAGGACGTCTTCTATTGCGGCCCAGGGATCTTCCCCGGACTCTCTGGCGTTAAGTAATGCCTGTCCGACGGTAACGTATTGCTTCAGTTTACTCTGAATCAGCTTTCCCGTTTGCTGGAGCCGCTCGGCCTGAGTACGTTTTGCCCTGCTGAACAGACTACTCAGAATACGCTCGTGCAGATCAATAACTTCGTCAGTCAGGGTGGATCTGGCCTCCGATATGATACAAACCAGCGAGGCATAACGGCGAACATCCGTGAATCTTGCCAGATCCCGGCTACTCATTTTCCTGCCTTCGCGTGCGAGTTTCAGGAGTCGGTTCTGGTGAACGGAAAATGCAATGCCGTCAGGGAGTGCCAGCGACTCAATCGCATTTAACCGGTCGATATGTTGCAGGACATTTTTACCATTAATTTTTCCCGGAGGCTGGAGCAGCCAGGCCAGCCGTGAAGGTTGCTCACCCTCAGATACCAACAGACGGTCCAGTGCCGCTTTATGCCCTGGTTCAAGCTGCGCGGTAAGCGCAGAAAAAACCGCCCTGTCGGCAAGTGTTGTTGCTTCGGCCAGGGTTCGTTCGATCACTTCAACAGAGGGGAAAATAACCTTATTATTGTGGAGCCAGGAGAGCATTTCCTCCGCAAGTAAAAAACCTCTGTCTGTCCGCATGGCGTGGGGATAAAGGTGGCGAATACAGGTTTTTTGCAGCGCCCGGTTAAAAGGGGATAATTCCAGGTAGCGGTAGAGTTCAGCCAGATGTTCCCAGCGGGTGACCTCTCTTGATGCATACTCGGCCCACAAATCAGACTGGACTTACAATTGAGCCGCCAGCCTGAAGACAACACAGTCGTGAGGTGAAATACTTTTGTCGGGAGGAAACCCTGGTCCTCGCAAATAACAGAGTAAAACTGCAAAGCCCAGACGGTTAGCTGGCCTGCGGTGTTTATTAATGAGCGCGAGGTCATGTTCACTCAGAAAGCACATGCGCGTCAGAAATACGTCATCATCCGGCACAATCAACAAGCGTTCTTTTTCTTCACTACTGAGTATTTGTCTCCGTGGCATAAATGCTTCCCCTGCACATAGTTCATTAAAGTTATCATTCGCACTGACCGAAACCGGTCGGTTTCGTACGCCTCGCAAACAATATGTCCGAAAGTCAGCGAAATTTATTTCGTACATACGTTATAATTCGGACACCCTTTGCGTACGGAAAGTTTCCTATGTCACGAGTTTTTGCCTACTGTCGGGTCTCCACTCTGGAACAGAATACAGAAAACCAGCGCCATGAAATTGAAGCGGCGGGTTTTGCCATCAGACCCCAGCGGCTGATTGAGGAACATATAAGTGGTTCGGTTGCTGCCAGCGAAAGACCAGGGTTCATCCGGTTGCTTGATCGAATGGAAAGCGGTGACGTATTGATTGTCACCAAACTTGACCGACTCGGCCGTAATGCGATGGATATCCGAAAAACAGTTGAACAACTGGCTACTTTAGATATCCGTGTTCATTGTCTCGCTCTCGGAGGTGTGGATTTAACCAGCCCGGCCGGAAAAATGACTATGCAGGTGATTTCAGCTGTGGCTGAGTTTGAGAGGGATCTGCTGATTGAACGCACACATTCAGGGATTTCTCGGGCAAGATCAGCCGGGAAACGCTTCGGTCGTCCGCCCATCTTGAGCGAGGAGCAAAAAAAAATAGTGTCAGAGCGCCTTAATTCCGGGGCCAGTATCAGTGCGGTTGCCAGAGAATTTAATACCACCCGGCAAACCATACTCCGGGTAAAAGCAGGACAGCAATAATACTGAATGTGAATAAAGCCCATAACTGGCCAGGCAGTTGAAACTGTTCTTGAAGTAAACATCTGGAAAGCATGAAACATCATTCTATCCACAGGGAGCAGTGGCTATTATAATCGAATTTCGATAACGAAATTCGATTATAATAGCCAATAAAACCAGCAATCAGGATCTGACCATGAACGATACTGCCAGGAATGATCACAGCCCCTGGGCTGTCTTTCTGATTTTCTTCCGACTTGGCCTGACATCCTTCGGCGGCCCAATTGCCCATCTGGGTTACTTCCGCGATGAGTTTGTGACGCGACGGCAGTGGTTGACCGAGCGCAGCTATGCAGATTTGGTCGCTCTGTGCCAGTTCCTTCCGGGACCAGCAAGCAGTCAGGTTGGTATAGCGCTCGGGCTGTCCCGGGCCGGTTATACCGGGGCGCTGGCAGCATGGGCCGGCTTCACGCTACCGTCAGCAGTTGCACTGATCCTGTTTGCGCTGGGGATGACCAGTTACGGGGATGTGATGCCCTCTGGTGTATTGCATGGGCTGAAAGTGGTAGCCGTTGCGGTGGTCGCGCAAGCTGTATGGGGCATGGCCCGAAATCTTTGCCCGGATATACCGCGTATTACTGTCATGGCAGTGGCAACCTGCTTTGTGCTTCTTGTGCCATCGGCCTGGGGACAGGTGGGAGTAATCGTCACTGCGGCTGTCACTGGCATGTTACTGTTCAAACCTCAGCAGACGACGGTACATGATCCGCTGCCCGTTTCAATACGGCGTCGCGTCGGATTGTTCTGGCTCACGCTGTTCTTTGTGCTACTGACAGGGTTACCATTGCTGACGGCGATATTCCCAAATCCGACGCTGTTAATGGTAGAAACTTTCTACCGGACCGGATCACTGGTTTTTGGTGGCGGGCATGTCGTGCTGCCATTACTGCAGACTGAAGTCGTTCCTTCTGGCTGGGTCAGCACTGATACATTCCTGGCTGGCTACGGCGCTGCCCAGGCCGTTCCTGGACCGTTGTTCACTTTTGCAGCCTTTCTCGGGGCTTCGATGAACCAGGTGCCTTCTGGCTGGCTGGGTGGTCTGGTTTGTCTGCTGGCAATTTTCGCACCGTCCTTCCTTCTGATTGTGGGAGCATTGCCGTTCTGGGAAAGTCTGCGCCGCAATATCCGTACACAAGCAGCGTTGCAGGGTATTAATGCAGCCGTAGTTGGCCTTCTGCTGGCAGCTCTCTATCAACCAGTATGGACGAGCGCAGTTCTCGCTCCGCAAGATTTCGGCCTTGCCCTTGTGGCACTGGTCGCTCTGATGTTCTGGAAACTGCCGCCGTGGCTGGTCGTAGTGAGTTGCGGTGTTGCGGGTTGGTTGTTGAGTTTAGCACTGTGAGGTTCCGGGCGTGACCGACAAAGATCTTTACGGCGGGATGATCCGTTTGCACATCCTGCATCATGCAGCCAAAGAACCCGTCTTTGGTCTGGGCATCATTGAGGAATTGCGACACCACGGTTATCAACTCAGCCCGGGTACCCTGTATCCGATGCTGCACGGTATGGAAAAGAAGGGGTATCTCACCTCACGACATGTTCAGGCCGGTCGACGAAGTCGGCGAGTATATGAAATCACCGGACAAGGGCACATAGCGCTAACGGACGCCAGAAACAGGGTGAAAGAGCTGTTCGGTGAACTTGTTGAAGGCAAATGATATGCCTATGGTTTTAGTCCGGTCTGCCGTCTTCTGAAAACGACAGACACATGTAAGATTATCCGCTGCCTGGCAGAAGGAGACTTTGTGAAAACGCTCATGGTGTGTATTTATACGATCAGAAGGCGTTATATTTTTTCCTGATTGACGCGGTACGAAAGTTCCTGATGACTCTCTTTTCGTTCGCTGTAGCGATCTGCAAGGTAGCTGGTTTGTCCCCTGAGCAGCAACGTAATTTTAAACAACTCCTCTGCGACATCTACGATACGGTCGTACCATGAGGACGGCTTCATCCTTCCGTTCTCATCAAATTCCTGCCAGGCTTTCGCCACCGAGGACTGGTTGGGAATTGTGAACATCCGCATCCAGCGGCCCAGAATGCGCATCTGGTTCACGGCATTGAAGGACTGCGAACCGCCGCAAACCTGCATCACTGCAAGTGTCTTGCCCTGCGAAGGACGAACCGCGCCTTCACTCAACGGTATCCAGTCGATCTGCGCCTTCATCACCGCGCTCATAGCCCCGTGCCGTTCCGGCGAGCTCCACACCATCCCGTCACACCATCTGACCAGCCCGCGTAGCTCGGAGACTTTAGGGTGCGTATCCGGGGCATCATCCGGCAGGGGTAAACCGGAGGGGTTAAAGAATTTCACCTCCGCGCCCATCGCCGTCAGCAGGCGACCTGCTTCCTCCGCGGCAAAGCGACTGTAGGAGCGCTCCCTTACTGAGCCATACAGGATCAGAATCCGTGGGGGCTCCTGCAGGTGCAGACGTTCGGCAATATGTTGATCAAAACAGTCAGTATTCAGGGCTGGAAATTGTTCCATTTTTCTCCTCCGGAGAGAACAGATGATTTTAAAGTTAATACATATGATCTAACATATGTGTATTCTAAAGGGAACGGAGTGAAAAATGCTACAACCTGTTCAGCTTTTCAAAATCCTGTCGGATGAAACACGGCTAGCCATCGTCATGCTTCTCCGTGAGTCCGGAGAATTGTGCGTCTGCGATATCTGCGTTGCCACCTCCGAATCGCAGCCCAAAATTTCGCGACATATGGCTATCCTTCGCGAGGCTGATCTGGTTCTTGACCGTCGGGAAGGCAAATGGATCCACTATCGTCTGTCACCCCATATTCCGGCGTGGGCAGCAGAGACAATCACGACGACCTGGCAGTGTCTGCGCGAGGATGTACGTGAATGGCTGGACAAATCAGCCTGCACCTCCTGCTGAGGCAGGAAAACATATTTACAAAATCATATATGATGGGGTCTGAGATGCTTTTGGCAGGGAGTATATTTTTACTGACGCTGGTACTGGTGATCTGGCAACCCAGAGGCCTGAGTATTGGCTGGAGCGCGAGTATCGGGGCTGTGCTGGCGCTGGGAACCGGTGTCATCCATATCGCTGATATTCCCGTTGTCTGGAATATCGTCTGGAACGCGACAGCGGCATTTATTGCGGTCATCATCATCAGCCTGCTGCTTGATGAGTCCGGCTTCTTTGAATGGGCCGCACTGCACGTCTCCCGCTGGGGTAACGGACGTGGCCGCCTGCTGTTCACCTGGATAGTCTTGCTCGGTGCCGCTGTTGCTGCTTTGTTCGCCAATGATGGCGCCGCGCTGATCCTGACGCCGATTGTGATTGCGATGCTGCTCGCACTGGGGTTCAGCCAGGGCACGACACTGGCCTTTGTCATGGCTGCAGGATTTATTGCAGATACGGCCAGCCTGCCACTCATTGTTTCTAACCTGGTGAATATCGTCTCGGCGGACTTCTTCGATCTGGGCTTTACGCAGTACGCCTCCGTTATGATCCCCGTAGATGCGGCAGCGATTGCGGCCACGCTGATCATGCTGCATCTCTTCTTCCGCAGGGATATTCCGGCAACGTATGACGTTTCGCTGCTGAAGACGCCTGCCAGTGTGATAAAGGATGCGGCAACGTTCAGGGCGGGCTGGATTGTCCTGTTATTGCTGCTTGTCGGTTTCTTCGTTCTGGAGCCGCTGGGGATCCCTGTCAGCGCGATAGCAGCTGCTGGCGCAGCAGTACTGTTTATCGTGGCGAAAAGAGGTCATGGCATCAACACAGGGAAAGTCCTGCGCAGTGCGCCATGGCAGATCGTGATTTTTTCGCTGGGCATGTACCTGGTGGTCTATGGCCTGCGCAATGCCGGGCTCACGGAGTATCTGTCTGGTGTACTGAACCTGCTGGCAGAAAAGGGGTTATGGGCAGCAACGTTCGGCACCGGCTTCCTGACCGCGTTCCTGTCGTCGGTGATGAACAATATGCCGACGGTGCTGATTGGCGCGCTGTCGATTGACGGGAGTACGGCGACTGGCGTCGTCAAAGAGGCAATGATTTATGCCAACGTGATTGGCTGCGATTTAGGCCCGAAAATCACCCCGATTGGCAGTCTGGCAACCCTGCTTTGGCTGCATGTGCTTGCCCAGAAAAATATAACGATCACCTGGGGTTATTACTTCCGCACGGGCATTATCATGACTCTGCCCGTGCTGTTTGTCACTCTGGCCGCGCTGGCGTTGCGGCTTTCCATCACTTTGTAATGAGATAAAGATATGAGCAACATTACCATCTATCACAACCCGGCCTGCGGCACTTCACGCAACACGCTGGAGATGATCCGTAACAGCGGTAACGAACCGACCATTATTTATTATCTCGATACGCCACCGACCCGTGATGAGCTGATTAAACTTATTTCAGATATGGGAATTACGGTGCGTGCATTGCTGCGTAAGAATGTTGAGCCTTATGAACACCTGGGCCTTGATGAAGAGAAATTCAGTGATGAGCAGTTGATTGATTTTATGCTTCAACATCCGATCCTGATTAATCGGCCGGTAGTCGTTACGCCGCTTGGCACTCGTCTTTGCCGCCCTTCAGAAATAGTGCTGGATATTCTACCTGAAGGTCAGAAAGGAGCGTTTACCAAAGAGGACGGCGAAAAGGTCATTGACGAAACGGGGAAGCGGGTTAAGTAACCTGTTTTTTTCGTCTCATTTTTATCGTATTCGGGTGTCTGTCTGTACCATGCAGACGCTCGCTTTTTGTAATGCCAGCTAAAGAAACAGGCTTAACGTAGGATATTTTCCGTTTTCCAAGCGGCTCCCACTATCACTGCCGGCACGGCTTCAGTCGGGATAGATGGATTCTTTTCTGACATTAATGCCATGAAGGCAAACACGGTTTTTGTCAGGCAAATGGATACCCATCAGGCGAAGAATAAAGCCGCGCCACCCCCGGTTAACCTGACGGTTATAGTCATACAGGTCTGCATTTTCTTTTGTAAGCTTTGACCATTCATGCATGAGTGTTAGTGCATCGAGCTCGGTGATGTGCTTCACTTCATCGCCGATACGTACTGTGTTAATGCCTCTTCCCGTCATGATGATCCCCTCCGGCAATATCAGTTTCAGATTAACGCTGTTGTGATGATGATTTAACTACACACTAAAGGCAATCTAACGTTTAATCATACCTCTGATAATAAAGAACATCATGGTTAATGAAAACACAATCAGAAGCCAGCCAAAGGGTTTGGCATCAAAAACAGTAGTGATGCAATCATTAGTACAGGTAACCACCTTCGGGGTGACAATAGAAATTCCCCATCCAAGAATAACTACCATAGTGCCTGCTACTGCGGCTAAGAAAAAAGTGGTGAAGAATGCGCATCCGACTACCAGTAACAATCTAATCAGTTCAAATATCATATTCATGATTGCGCTCCAGGTGAGATAACTGCGAACAGACTGATGCCGGCTGTATTATTTAACATATTTCCAGACGCCTGCAGGTATTTTGTCATAAAACTTCCCCATTGCCATTTCCGCCAGCCGGTGATCAACCGCAGCATTGAAATACTCAAGCTCATCATCTGACAGAGAATATTTATTTTTTTCTATTACCCTTTCCAGGGTTTCCTTCGATGTACAGCGCCGTAGTCGTAAAATCCATTCTTGTTTGGTCATTAGTTTTTTATATCCTGAGGCTTCCATGGTATTTAATTTTACAAATAACGCAAATTTCTTTCAGGCGTTATGGCCCGTGCCGTTCTGCGTAAGATAATCACTGATGCTCAGACCGGACAAGCGTATGTTATCCGAAATCTCCCTGAACTGCTCCTCCCACCCGTCCTGCAGCTCCCTGATTGCCGCGATCTGGAAAGCAACACTGAAAGGCGTTCTGCCCAGTTTCTCGGAAAGCCAGAACAGATGCTTGCCAATCTCTTCGTCCGGTACCGAATCGAGCGCATCACTCAGTAAGGTTTTTTCGTCTTCCTGCCAGGGATGACCGGCTCGCGGAAAACGCGGATCAGGCTGGCGGTCTTTTTTCTCCCTTTTTTCCCGTCTGGCAACGGTCGGCGCATCGCCTTTTTTCAAGCCGACGCGCGCTTTCATGGCGCCGATAGCGGCGACGGCCAGTACCAGCGTTTCACGCTCCTGGCGCGTGAGCAGGCTGTCATCGCAAATCAGGGTGTTCAGGTTATCGATCAGCTTATTCAGCCCGGGTTCAGTGACTTTCATTTTATGCTCATATTCCTTGTGTGGTGGCGATCAGTCCCGGCTCTCATTCACCTGGACGGTGACCGGCAGGCCTGCATCAAAACAGGTCTGATACCAGCTGGCCACCTGCAGGGGATCGCCCTCTTTTATCCGGCGTATGCCGCCGGCATCCGTCAGCTGCAGGCAGGTGGTACCGTCCAGACGGATCACGTAGGCCGCTTCCCGCAGGGAGTAATGACCGTCACCCAGCTGCAACTCCACCGCGTCACCGGCAGCCGTCTGGCGTAACGGCAGACGCCGGACGTCTGTCAGTCGTTGTCGTGCCGTTTCAGCCTCGCGTTCTGCCTGGAAGAGCGGTTCTGCAATGCCGCGACCGGCCTCCGTCAGCTCTACGGCCAGCTGCAGGTTCGGGGCGCGCAGGGTGCGCAGCCAGCCCGCGGCTTCCATGCGCCGGCAGGAGGCGCGCAGGTTCGGCCCGTACACCGGGGCGTCCCCGCCCTGCTCCAGCACCCGCTCAATATCCCGCGTGGCCACCGGCCCCGGACGTTTCGCACCGAGGGCGGCCAGCACAATCAGTATCCTTTTCTGCAGCGGCGACGGCCGCCGGGTTTTGGCCGTGGTCATGCTGCGCTGTTTCCGCAGCTGATAAGCTCCTCAAGGCGCTGCCTGTCAGCGTCAATGCGCTCCATATCCGGCAGGCGCGGGTATCCGCTCATCGCGAGGATAAACCAGAACCGGAGAATGTCTGAGGCCCTGTTCAGCTCCTGGACGTAGTACGGGCCGTCCTGGCGAAGGTCGCATTTCCTGATTTCTTCTTCTGTCTTTTGCGTCAGCAACTCATAGCTGAGTGAAAACTTCACTTCTTTCTCATCCATCCTGCACGCTCCATCTGATAATGTCCGGTCAGGTAAGAAATCATACTTAGAATGATTTATAACACACTGAGTAAATATCATATCAGATATGATTTTATTATTAATTATAAATATCATACCTTGTATGATTTTATATGTACTGATTCATTATCATATCATTTACGGTTTTCCCGCCGCGCAGATCCGAAAATTGTCTTACTCGGAAATACCGTACCTGAGCCGTCAGGCAGGCCGGATGGTATAGTAGGTTTTCGAACCGGAACGGGAGAGTTAAATGGGAAATTATTCAGATTTTGAGACCGAATTTGTTCAGCGAACACTGGCACTTATCGATCAGTATAACGAAATGATTGAAGTGCAGGGCAAGCCCTTCAGGGAGCAGTACAACTACACGCTGACCCTGAATTGCCTTCTGGGTCTCATCGTGCTGCCGAAAGAGAGGGCGCTCTCTTTCCTGCCCGCTGACCGTTTAACGCAGCAGCTTAAAACAAGCATGGGGTTACAGGATTCGCAGCTACCCGGACCGGAGATGACTCTGCGTACTCTTATCCTTAAAATGAGGAACTCTGTGGCTCATTTCAGCGTCCAGGTTGTATCAGTCAGCGAGGAGCGTCTCGTCGATCTGATTGCTTTCAGGGATGATCCTGAGGATGAGAATGCCTACGCCACTTTCAGCGCCCCGGAACTTTTACCCTTTCTGAAATATTACGCAGCGCAGCTGCTCGGGAATATGGCTCGTCGTCGAGCCCCTGCTGTTAACGCAGTGGATTTGTAAGGGATTTGCACAATGTTGATCCTCGATTGCTCCTCACGCTCTAAGGCGTTGAATACACTGTCTGCCGGGTTTGGCTGTTCCCCTGAAAACCTTAAAAAGGTGCTTCTGTCGCTCGATCTGGAGCATATCTACGAAACAGATCAAAGCATTATGGTGGATGCAAATCAGTATCTGAAAGATTATGTCAGCGCGGAACTGGGCGAACCAGGTCCCTTCTCCCGGGCTTTCTGGTTTCATGGTACCCGGACTTTTGCCGGGAATACTTTCCCGAAGGGGTTACTTGCGCTGAATCATTCAAAATCGCTTGCGGTAAAGATGCTGGTAGACCTGGCTCCGGATGAGTTAGTCCGTAAACGCCTGCGGCAGTGGTTTGAAACGGGAGGTGTTCCGGATGTGCTGTTTCAGCTCAGAACCGGCGACAGCATGCACTGGGGGCCTTATGGCCATCTGGTTCGGGAATTGCATTTTCATGCCCGAGAAAACGGACTACACGATTATCTCCGCTTGCCTGAGTTGGTAGAGGATGTCTGTAACGCCTACCTGAAGCAGTATGGTCACGATCTTACGGCCTATTACCTTAAGGTGCTGCATCCCTGCATTATCTGGTTCCAGGCGGATATCTCTTATGAAAAAGGAGCGATTGAAACGGCCCTGGCATATGCATATACGTCAGTCCGGGCGCTTCCGCCGGACTGCCATGCAACTATCGGCATCGACTGTGAAGGGAAATCGGTGTCCAGGTCGTCCATTGCTAAAATCGAGTTTCTGCCGCCCTAGCAGATGTAATACGTGAAAAAATGGGGCTGTGATCTGGCCCGGGTTATACCGTTTCCCTTCCTCCTGACAGGTAAAGGATCTCTGAATGCACTTTTATGTGGATGAAACCGGTCATACCGGTCCGAATCTTTTTGACCGCACCCAGCCAGTACTTTCTTATGGCGTCCTGTCTTCACCCAATGACCTGGACAAGGTTGCAGAAACTGAACTGGCCAGTTTGCGAAACAAACTGGGTGTACAACGTCTTCATGCCGCTGAACTGGGCATGTACCGCCTTGATGAGGTGGTCGATACCCTGCTTGTTCTGCAGAAGAAACACCGGATACGGTTTGATATCTGGCAGGTGGTTAAACGGGATCACGCCATTATTTCATTCTTCGATCAGGTATTTGACCAGGGACTGAATCCGGTTGTGCCCTGGACTGCCTACTGGACCCCGCTGCGCTATCCGTTGCTGCTGAATCTGGCCATTCTTTTTGATGAAGAGCTGGCTGAAAAGGCATGGCGTGCCCGTCTTGAGGCACATGATGAACGTTCTTCCTGCTTATTCAGTGAGGTGTGTGGTGAGCTGCTTCAGCGCGTTCACATTCTGAGTGATGCCCGTTCAGTTGAACTCATTACAGATGCCCTGTCCTGGGCGATGGTCAACTTTGATGAGCTGGGGTACAACTGCAAAACCAACAAGGAAAAGCTGCAGATCATGCCCAACATGATCGGATTCCAGTCAGTTCTGCACGGGATTTGCGCCCGTCTGGGGGCACCGAACCGGAAAGCCAATATCATTGTTGACCAGCAGTCGCAGTTCAATACAACTCAGCGGGAGCTGAACGAGTTTTACTACCAGATACGCGAACAGCCGTGGGAGCTTGGCCCGGGTTTACCCGTCATGGACATGAAGAATATGCCGGCAAAACCGCTGGTCTTCCAGTCGGGCACGAAAAGCGCAGGGCTGGAGCTGGTCGATATTTATCTCTGGATCTTCAAACGCTACATGGAACAGAAGGAACTGACCAGACCCCTTACCCGCCTTCTCTACACCAATCTCAATACCGCCAGAACTGACAGTGTTTCCCTGCAGTCTGTCGCTAAACGATTTAAGGAGTTTTTTGAAACACTGCCTGAGCCTACTGCAGAAATGATGCAAAAAGGGCGCGAATACAAGGAGCGGGAAGAAGCCCGTCGCCTGCAGCACCGGATTCCTGGCCTCAGTGGCTCCTGACAGGTGTATGGCACGATGAGCAATCAAGCACACCTGACGCTGATCCACTCGCTGGTCAAAACCAATGCGTTTAACCTGTACACCCTGGCCAGCACAGAGAGCTGGCAGAGGCCTTCGGTCCGGGACATCGCCGTGGTCCGGGGGCTGATTCCACTGACCGACGTCGAGCTGGCCCACAGGCTGGATGTGGACGAACGCACCATCCGCAAGTGGAAATCCGGCCAGACACGGATGGTGTACACCACCTGGTGCTGTCTGTGCTGGCTGGCCGGACTGGGGATGCCGCTCGATAACATTATCAGTGACTGAAGATACGCTTCCAGATGCGTCGGAGTATGAAACGGCGATAGTATCGCCCGTTTCGCTTCCAGATATGTGGAAGGTCGTCAAAATTGGTCAAAAACCAGGTTAGACCACGGTATGCGACAACGATTGTCCAGATGAAGTGGCCGATGCCGATTAGGGTAAAGATTACAGCAAATACTGCAGCTAAAAATGTAGACATAATGTTCTCCTTAATGTCTTGGTTGATGTGCAGGTATTTACTGTTCGCGGGGCGGCCTTTAAGGCCGGTTAGTGAAAAAATAACTGAAAAAAATTCCCTTTCGCTAATTGTTGCTATTTCAGGCAAACTCTTTTGTTAATTTTGCCCATAAGGCAATAATCTATTCACCGCAACAATCCGTCGCTTTTTGTGCCATTCATACAATAATCCCTCTTCTCTCTTTCTGAGATCCGAAAACTCATTAAACTGGATCTCTCAAAACGAATCGGTTGAGGCCGTAAAGAAATATTGGATACGTGTACGGGGGGGAAACTGATACACAGGGTCAACTGGATACTTAGAATTCCTTTATGCCCGGAAGGCTTAATCTGACTGCATAAAGTTGTTTGAACAACCCGTATGGGGCGCTGTGCATTGATTGTGCTGTTTTTTCGTTTATAGTAATAAGACTCTGTACCATGCAGAGTATGTGGTCAGCACTAAATATCACGCTGGCTTATTCTGTTCACTAAGGGCTGAGTGCCTGATTTCGAGGATTTACCTGCTGACCATGCGCATTACGCCACCCTGAGTTTTTCCTTCCTCCGCCGTACTGAGCGAGCCTCAGCACGCACGCAATAACATCCCGTCTGCGGATGTGCTTTATCGTATTTAAAACTTATGTCCTCCGGGGCTAACTACATCTGAAAACTGAGAAATTACTATGTTGCTGTCCTCGACGCGTAAGGACTGGCTGGGTAACGTCCGTGGAGACGTGCTGGCTGGTATTGTTGTCGCGCTCGCACTCATTCCAGAAGCGATCGCCTTTTCCATCATTGCCGGTGTTGACCCTCAGGTAGGGCTTTACTCCGCCTTCTGTATCCCGCTGGTTATGGCCTTCTTTGGTGGTCGCCCGGCGATGATATCTTCCTCAACGGGGGCAATGGCACTCCTGATGGTGACCCTGGTGAAGGATCATGGACTGCAGTACTTACTGGCTGCCTCCGTACTGACCGGCATATTCCAGCTGATAGCTGGCTATCTTAAGCTCGGCGGCCTCATGCGCTTCGTCTCACGCTCCGTGGTAACCGGATTCGTTAATGCACTCGCGATCCTGATTTTCATGGCGCAGTTACCTGAGCTCACCAATGTGACCTGGCATGTTTATGCCATGACGGCAGGGGGGCTCGCCATTATTTACCTCTTCCCGTATCTGAATAAAACAATCCCTTCCCCCCTTGTCTGTATCGTGGTACTGACGGCTATTGCCATGTGGCTGCATCTGGATGTGCGTACTGTCGGGGATATGGGGAAACTGCCTGACAGCCTCCCGGTCTTCCTGGTGCCGGACATCCCGCTGAATCTTGATACACTCCTGATTATTCTCCCGTACTCCGCTGGGCTCGCTGTTGTAGGACTCCTGGAATCAATGATGACGGCCACGATTGTGGACGATATGACGGATACTCACAGTGATAAAAACAGGGAGTGCAAGGCACAGGGCATCGCCAATATCTGCACCTCCTTTATCGGGGGGATGGCGGGCTGTGCAATGATTGGTCAGTCCGTTATCAACGTAAAGTCCGGCGGCCGGGGCCGTCTGTCCACCCTCACTGCCGGTGTGGTCCTGCTGTGTATGGTGGTCTTCCTCAGGGACCTGGTCTCGCAAATCCCTATGGCCGCGCTGGTCGCCGTGATGATCATGGTTTCAATTGGTACCTTTTCATGGCGTTCAGTTGTGGATCTTAAAAGCCATCCTGTTTCAACCAGCGTGGTGATGCTGGCAACGGTGGTGGTGGTGGTGGCCACTCATAATCTGGCATTCGGGGTACTCACCGGTGTGCTGATCGCTTCCCTGAATTTCGCCACTAAAGTGGCGCGTTTTCTGGCTGTCTCTTCAGAACTCAGGGAAGAAACCCGGATCTATAAGGTCACCGGGCAGGTGTTCTTTGCCTCTGCCGACCGCTTTATGGCGTATTTTGATTTTCGCGAGGCCGTAGAGAAAGTGGTCATTGATGTGACGCATGCTCATTTCTGGGACATCACGTCAGTCAGCGCTCTGGATAAGGTGGTTATTAAATTCCGCAGAGAAGGAACAGACGTTGAGATCCGAGGGATGAACGAAGCAACCCGTACAATCGTTGATCGCTTTGGTGTTCACGATAAACCCGAAGAAGTCGAAAAACTGATGGGAGGTCATTAATGTCAGAAATTAATGATATGGAAAACACCGTTATTGCCTGCGTGGATGGTTCGTCATCAACACGCTCCGTGTGTGAGTATGCGGCCTGGGTTGCAGGGAAGCTTGACGCGCCTCTTGCCCTGCTGCATGTGCTTGAAAAAAATGAACAACCGGCAGTTTCTGACCTGACGGGGGCTATCGGTATTGACAGCCGGGAGCAACTGACGCAGGAACTTGTCCGGATAGAGGGGGAGCGTAACCGTCTGCTGATGACGCAGGGACGCGCCATTCTTGCCGGATGCGCAGAACTGCTCAGTCAGACTGGTATCCCGGATGTTCAGCAGCTTCAGAAGCATGGCGCACTGGATATCATCCTGGCTGACCTGAAGGGTATTCGTCTGATGGTGCTCGGCCGCCGGGGAGCACAGCACCCGGTTGGCAGCAATCTGGAGAGCATCATCCGCCTGCAGAAAAAGCCGGTAATGATTGTACCTGAAGCTTTTTCTGTCCCTTCCAGAGCCATGTTTGCGTTTGATGGCAGTGAGGAAAGCCGGAGAAACCTGCGTCGACTGACGCTAAGCCCTCTGCTGCAGGGCATGGAGTGTCATATCGTGATGGTTAACGGGGATGCTCATACCCTCGAAGAGGCGAAGCGTAGTCTGCAGAGCGCTGGCATCAGCGCGATATCCCGGTTAGCGGAAGGACGTTCGGTCACGGAGGCACTCTGCGAGTATGCCTCGGACAACGATATGGATCTGATTGTGATGGGGGCATATGGCCATTCTTCCCTGAGACGCTTTTTCATCGGCAGTAACACCACTGCGATGCTCGAACAGACGCGTGTTCCCCTGTTAATGCTCAGATAACTCAGTTCCCGGAGAAAACTCCGGGAACGCCTGGTGCCTGACTGGCACTCCCCCTGAATCTGCAAGAGAAGGCGGAAAGATGCATAACCCCCTTATGATTGATGAAATTCTGGCACTTGCCCGGCTTGCCACCCTGGCATTTGAGAAGCCCTTAAAATATATGGATGACACAGATGCTGAAGTCATTGCCCGTTTTAAAAAAACGATGACCCCTGAGCTTATTGAGCAGATGTGCATCCGGATCCTTGAGCTTGAAGCGAAACGTCAGAGCGCGAACGAATAAATTTTTCAGCCGTCTCATAAGGAGTGAACAAAGGCGGCATAAAGCCTGTCCGTATCCGGAGAGTAAAACACTGTCCTTAACCGGCCCTGAAAAGTGAAGAATCAGCGTCTGTATGTTACCTGCGCTGGGGAGCGCCCGGAGGTGAAGTCATCATCTCCGGGCCAGACCTTTACGCCTCTCACGGCTCCCCTCTGCAGGGTAGATCAGAGCCAGCTTTCGATCAGATCTCTTGACGGTATTCCTCCGGCATGTACAACGATGTCATCTATGACGACTGCCGGTGTCGACATCACTTTGTATTTCATTATTTCAGGTAATGACTCCACTTTTTCAAGCTGAACAGCGACGCCACGCTCATCAGCGACCTGCCGGATAAGCCGGAGGGTTGTTTTGCAACCGGAACACCCTGTACCCAGGATTTTTACATGCTTCATTTTATCATCCTCTTCAGGAAACCAGTGGGAATACCACGTTAAAAACCCAGCCAACCAGTGTGAATGCGGTCAGCAACATCAGCAGCAGGATACAAAGTAATTGCCACTTCATTACTTGTTTAAGCAGAACGAACTCAGGGAAGCTGACGGCCACAGTGCTCATGCAAAAAGCCAGTGCTGTACCCACTGGCAGGCCGTTGGTTATCAGGCTTTCCATTACGGGGATGACACCGGTCGCATTGGAATAGAGTGGAATGCCAGCCAGTACGGCGACAGGAACGGTCCACCACTGACCGGCACCAAGATGCAACGCGATCCATCCGTCCGGCACAAATCCATGGAGCGCCGCACCAATCCCGACCCCGAGAATGACCCAGAACCAGACTCGTTTAAAAATGGTGAGCGTTTCATCTTTAGCAAAGGCATGTCGCCTTGAGAGAGACATGTGCTGTGTCCCGGCGGAGAGGCGGATCCCATCAGTTGGATGTTGCTGCCCGTCCCTGAGGGCGTCAGCAGCAAAGTCGGCTAACCATCGTTCTCCCTTAATATGATCAAGAAAAGCCCCGCCAGCTATACCAACAGCCATTCCGACAACAATATAAACAAGTGTGAACTTCCATCCGAGCAGGCTGACCAGAAGCAGGACGGCGACTTCATTGATCAGCGGGGAAGTGATAAGAAAGGCCATGGTGATCCCGAGCGGTATACCCGCTGATGTAAATCCCAGAAATACAGGGATACTCGAGCAGGAGCAGAACGGGGTAATGGCACCAAAGCAGGAGCCCAGAAAATATCCTGCCCCCCGGTGCTTACCCGCGAGATAATCTCTGACCCTACCGACGTCCAGCGAGGCCCGCAATATAGCCACGAAGTAGATTAAGACCAGCAACAGAACGAAAATCTTGCTCACGTCTTCGACAAAAAAATGGAGAGCGTCCCCGAGTTTGGTTGACGGAATGAGATTAAGCCTTTCATAGACCAGCCAGGTGGCAAAATCACTGAAAATCTGGAACATAACGGACAGGCCTCACGATGGTTGTTTCCACGGAAGACGCTGTTTGACAGAAAAGGATGCTGATTTTTACGATTTCGCGGGAAAGATTTACCTGAGCAGCGGCTCGCCTCATTCTCTGTTCTGATAACGTCATCACCACAGCAATCAACGGATGAAATGCCGCAGAAACAGGTTCCCTGCATGTCCTGAGGTCTTCACCGGGGAGTAAAACAACATACCCGACCGGACTCGTCCAGTCTGACCTGGCATTCAGTGGAGAGTTTCTGATGCAATCTTGCTCTGGCCCGTAATAATCGCGATTTGGTTGCAGCAAGCGTGAGACCCTTTCGGTCAGCAAAATCAGCCTGTTTCATCCCTTCCAGATCGCAGAGTATAAGGATATTCCGATCCGCTTCTGTCATTTTATTGAGTATCCGGGGCAGACATTCGGCGAGTGAGTCGACTGTTTCTGTGACGTTATCCGGTATACATATACCCTCATGGAGCGGCTGGTATGCGCGCCGCCGGCGGTTTTTATCAATGACAAGATGGCGGGCAACTTCAAACAGCCAGGCTCTGGTATTCACGATGGCACAGAATTTCCGCTGTTGCCGTACTGCCCTGAGAAAGATCTCCTGTATCAGATCATCGGTATCAGCCTGATTACGCGTTTGTCTGAGTAACCAGCAATAAAGTTCGTGTTCGTGCAGCTTCCATGCCTTCATCAGGCAAGGCAGTGAGTCTGTCTGTTGCACCATTAAAGCGTTCCCCTGATATCTCCGTAATTGCTGTCGGGTCGCCGACGGGCCTCACGGCAGAGTGAGGTGGACCCGGGGCCCTGACGATGTGAGAGGCTGACAGCATCCGGCCAGACCTTTCATTTTCGCCGCATCTGTCCTGTTGCGGGGCGTGTGGCCTTCCGCTCTGTCTCTTCCGGCAGAGGATCATGCACAATACCATCCATTTCTGCGCATACGATCCCGGATAACGCGTCAAAAACGCGTTCCGGGATCAGCCTGAATAACCAGCCTGTGACGTTTTCGATACGCATGGTAACCTCCACTGCTCTGTCTCATGATTATAGTCTTTCATATTCATAAAATCGAATATGTTATTGACATCAATCCCATGAAGTCTAAGATGAAACCGAACGACACCACGGAGTATTTATGCCCCCGATTACCGCGCTTCAGCTTTTCAAGAATCTCTCGGACGAAACTCGCCTGAAAATTGTTCTGTTACTCAGGGCATCAGGAGAACTCTGTGTTTGTGAGCTCTGCGGAACGCTTGAGGAATCTCAGCCCAAAATATCCCGCCATCTCTCCATGCTGCGGGAAAGTGGACTGCTTGTTGACCGCCGGGAGGGGAAATGGATCCACTACCGGCTTTCTGCGCATATGCCAGCCTGGGCGGCAGCCGTCATTGAGCAGGCTTATTTAAGCCAGAAGGAGGACATTTCGCTTCTGGCCGGGCGGATAGCCCGTAACAGCGCGACAACCGGTGGCAGAGCGGTTTGTCTTTAACACATTCTAAAAATTTACCCATACATATATGTTTTTACGAATTTATATGGTGATGTTATGAACATTCTTTTTCTGTGTACCGGTAATTCCTGCCGATCCATCCTGGCCGAAGCGACATTTAACGCGCTTTCACCAGCAGCACATCATGCCTACAGCGCTGGCAGCCAGCCAAAAGGAGAAATCCATCCCCGCTCTCTTGCCCTGCTCAGGAAGAAAGGGATACCTGCGGAGGGGTATTACAGCAAATCGTGGGACAACGTCCCGGTAACCCCGGATGTGGTGATCACGGTGTGCGGGAATGCGGCGGGTGAAGCCTGTCCTGCGTATCTCGCTCCGGCGGTCAGGGCACACTGGGGAGTCGAGGACCCCGATAAGGCGACCGGAAGTGAAGAAGAGATAGATGCTGCGTTCGAACAGGCCTGGCATATTCTTCGTCGCCGGATTGAAGCCTTTCTGTTGCTTGCGCCATCGGTCCTGTCCGGTCCTGAAGAGCGTCTTCAGGCTGAGCTGAACCGGATCGGTGAAACCATTTTTTAACTGAAACCTGAGGGAATAGAGAATGAAAACACTGTCAGTGTACGACCCGGCACTTTGCTGCAGTTCTGGCGTGTGTGGGACGGAAGTGGACCAGGCTTTAGTGTCATTTTCCGCAGACGTCACATGGCTGAAACAGCAGGGTGTGCCGGTGGAACGCTTTAACCTGTCGCAGCAGCCTCTGGCATTTGCCGAGAATCCGTCAGTCAAAGCCTTTCTTGAGCGCTCCGGGGCTGAAAGCCTGCCGTTAATTCTGCTGGATGGTGAATTTGTCCTGTCCGGTCGCTACCCGACACGGCAGGATCTGGCTCGCTGGTTTGAGATTAATCAGGAGAAAACAGGCGTGGCACCGGAGAAAAGCTGCTGTGGTGGCAAAACGTCATGTTGCTGAACCAGCCGGACAGGAGATTATGATGAATTATCTCAACGCGATCCCGAAATTTCTCTTTTTTACAGGGAAAGGGGGGGTCGGGAAAACCTCGCTTTCCTGCGCAACGGCTATTTACCTTGCTGATGACGGTAAACGCATTCTGCTGGTCAGTACCGACCCCGCGTCCAATGTAGGCCAGGTTTTCGGGCAGCAGATTGGTAATACCCTGACTTCCATCACGGCTGTCCCCGGACTCACCGCACTGGAAATCGATCCGCAGGCGGCAGCGCAACAGTATCGTGCCCGTATTGTTGATCCGGTTAAGGGAGTCTTGCCTGACGAGGTGGTCCGCAGCATTGAAGAACAGTTATCCGGTGCCTGCACAACAGAAATTGCCGCTTTTGATGAGTTTACCGGTCTGCTGACCGATGACGTGTTACTGAATGATTTTGACCATGTGATTTTTGATACTGCCCCTACAGGACACACCATTCGCCTGCTACAGCTGCCGGGTGCCTGGAGCAGTTTTATCGAGACAAATCCTGATGGTGCATCCTGCCTTGGTCCGCTGGCCGGGCTGGAAAAACAACGGGAGCGCTACGCGCATGCCCTGTCGGTACTGGCAGACGGGGAAAAGACGCGGTTAATCCTGGTGGCCCGCGCGCAACAGTCAACGCTGGCTGAGGTTGCCCGCACGCATGATGAACTGTTGCATGTCGGTCTGAAGCACCAGTACCTGGTCATAAACGGGCTCATGCCTGCCGGAGAAGCCTCACAGGACAGTCTGGCCAGCGCACTGTATCAGCGTGAACAACGTATTCTTTCCCACATGCCGCAGGTGCTGGCATCGCTTCCGACGGACAGGTTAAGCCTTCAGCAGGAAAATCTGGTTGGCGTGACGGCGCTTCGCCGCCTGCTGACGGGAAAAAATAAGCCATGCTCACTGCCAGCAGTGAAATCCGTGTCAGAGCCTCTCTCTGTACCGTCCCTGGAAATGCTGATTGAGGATATTGCCCGTGACGGACATGGTCTGGTGATGTTGATGGGAAAGGGGGGCGTGGGTAAAACAACGCTAGCCGCCGCGGTAGCCGTAGCCCTCGCAGACAAAGGATTTGATGTCCATCTCACCACATCGGATCCCGCTGCGCACCTTGAAAGCACGCTTAACGGACAATTGCCTCATCTCCAGGTCAGCCGTATCGATCCGCATACCGAGACAGCCCGCTACCGGGAACATGTTCTTGCCACCAAAGGAAAGGATCTGGACCCACAGGGACGGGCGCTGCTGGAGGAAGATTTACGCTCCCCCTGCACGGAGGAAATCGCCGTATTCCAGGCATTTTCCCGGGTGATCCGGGAAGCCGGGAAGCGTTTTGTGGTCATGGATACCGCCCCTACCGGCCACACCCTGTTACTGCTGGATGCCACGGGAGCCTACCATCGGGAAGTGGTTAAACGAATGGGTGAAAAAGGGCATTATCTGACGCCAATGATGCAGTTACAGGATCCTGAGCGAACAAAAATATTGCTCGTAACGCTGCCTGAAACCACCCCTGTTCTCGAGGCTGCCGGCTTACAGGAGGATTTACGCAGGGCCGGTATTGAACCCTGGGCATGGCTCATCAATAACAGCCTGGTTGCGACAGAAACAACATCCCCCCTGTTGCTCACGAGAGCCGCACACGAAGCTGCTCAGATCGATAAGGTCAGGACGGAGATGGCATCACGCATGGCGCTGATCCCTCTCCAGCAGGAAGAGCCAACAGGTACTGAACAGCTCAAACGTCTTACCCGTCAGGCTGGAAAATAATAAATACGGGCAGGAAGGGTCCTGCCCGACAGGAGGCTTTATGTGGCTGGCTGCAGCTATTTTTATTCTGACCATTGTACTGGTCATCTGGCAACCCCGGGGACTGGGAATAGGCTGGAGCGCGATGCTCGGGGCCTTACTTGCACTGATTACTGGTGTGGTTCACCCCGGTGATATTCCGACCGTCTGGCATATCGTCTGGAATGCGACAGCTGCATTCATTGCGGTCATCATTATCAGTCTGTTACTCGACGAATCAGGGTTCTTTGAATGGGCAGCCCTGCACGTCGCACGCTGGGGAAATGGCCGTGGACGATGGCTGTTTACCTGGATTATTTTACTGGGTGCTGCGGTCGCGGCGCTGTTTGCCAACGACGGTGCAGCGCTCATCCTGACGCCTATCGTTATCGCCATGTTGCTCGCACTGGGGTTCAGTAAAGGCACCACGCTGGCGTTCGTCATGGCGGCAGGATTTATCGCGGACTCCGCCAGCCTGCCGCTCATCGTTTCGAACCTGGTGAACATTGTCTCTGCAGATTTCTTTAAGCTCGGGTTCAATGAATATGCATCTGTTATGGTGCCGGTTGATATCGCAGCCATTATTGCCACCCTGGTGATGCTGCATCTGTATTTCCGGAAAGATATTCCCGCAACCTATGAAATTTCGCGCCTCAAAACGCCGGAAGAGGCTATCCGTGATCGGAGTACCTTCCGGACAGGCTGGGGGGTTCTGGCTCTTTTGCTGCTTGGATTCTTTGGCCTGGAACCCCTGGGGATCCCCGTCAGTGCGGTTGCCGCCGTCGGTGCTCTCGTCCTGTTTCTGGTCGCCAAAAAAGGACATGCGATTAATACCGGAAAGGTGCTTCGCGGAGCCCCCTGGCAGATTGTGATTTTCTCCCTGGGTATGTATCTGGTGGTCTACGGGCTGCGTAATGCCGGACTGACTGACTACCTGTCAGCTGTGCTTAATCAGTTTGCCAGCCAGGGGTTGTGGGTGGCCACGCTGGGCACGGGCTTCCTGACCGCCTTCCTCTCCTCGATCATGAATAACATGCCAACCGTCCTGGTGGGGGCACTGTCTATTGATGGCAGTACCGCGACCGGGGTGATTAAAGAGGCCATGATTTACGCCAATGTTATTGGCAGCGACCTGGGGCCCAAAATCACCCCGATAGGTAGTCTGGCCACCCTGCTGTGGCTACATGTGCTGGCGCAGAAAGATATCCGGATCTCCTGGGGATATTACTTCCGGGTCGGCATTGTAATGACCCTGCCCGTGCTGTTTGTAACGCTGGTAGCCCTGGTATTACGTTTATCCATTTCGTTGTGATTAACCTGGCACCGGTCGTCACGGACCTGTGCCTGTCAAACCTGAAGAGAGTGATTTATGAGCGCAATTACGATTTATCATAACCCGGCCTGCGGTACGTCCCGTAATACCCTCGAGTTGATCCGCAACAGTGGTGTGGAGCCCACGGTCATTTTATACCTGGAGACGCCGCCAGCGCGTGCTGAGCTGGTCAGGCTCATTGCTGATATGGGGATCAGCGTGCGTGCCCTGCTGCGAAAAAATGTGGAGCCTTATGAGCAACTGGGTCTGGCAGAGGACAAATGGAGCGACGATGAGCTGATTGATTTTATGCTGCAGCATCCCATCCTGATCAATCGTCCTGTTGTGGTCACCCCTCTGGGTACCCGGCTGTGCCGTCCGTCTGAGGTGGTGCTGGATATTCTGCCGGACGCACAAAAGGGAGCGTTCAGCAAAGAGGACGGCGAACAGGTGATTGATGCCCAGGGACAGCGTGTCGTGAAGTAACCCAGCGGTCGGGCTGTCAGTACCTGAGCGGCCCGATCATACCTTTCCGGCCTGACAGAAGGTAAGCCACGATGATAAGTAAAACATACAATGTCCTGTTCCTGTGCTCCGGGAATTCGGCACGAAGCCTGTTTGCAGAAGTGCTGATGAACCAGCTCGGCGGGGGAAAATTCCGGGCATTCAGCGCCGGTACTCAACCAGCCAGTTCACCTCACCCGCTGACGCTCAGGGTGCTTAATGATCAGGGATTCAGTACTGAATCCCTGAAAAGCAAACACCTGCAAAACTTTCAACATCCGGATGCACCGCAAATGGATTTCATTTTTACGCTCTGTGACCAGATGGCGGGAGAAGGATGTCCGGTGTTCCCGGGTGGCCCCATAACGGCTCACTGGGGGGGCAGGGATCCGGCTTCCGCAGAGGGTACCGATAAGGAGAAGTACCACGCCTTTGTGGAGGTTGAAAAACAGATAGCCACGCGCATCCGGCTTTTTCTGAGCCTTCCCCTGGATAAAATCGACCGGCTTTCATTACAGCATCAGCTGCAGGCAATGGGTAATACCGGATCTGACGAACATTAATCCGGTACCGCCCGGCCCCCTTTCTTACAAATCCTGACTGTGCCCTGAAAACGTTATCCCGGCTGATACAGACAGCACGGATAAGGTAACGGCATAACGTTGAAGATTAATAAACTAATAGCACGGAGTCTGTATTGATGTTTCACCCGTTTGATATTCTCACCCTAGACAATGGCGCCAGGCTGATATTTACTCCCTGCCCGGGAACCAGAGGGGTGTCCCTTGCTGATTCATTAAAATCCTTAAAAGAAGCCGGCGCACAGGCTGTAATCACCATGATGACGCTGGCTGAACTCAGTGAAAATGAGGCTGATGCCCTCCCTTCACTGTGCGCTAACCTTTATATGGACTGGTTTCACCTCCCCGTAGAAGACAGCTGTGCACCTGAAGCCCCATTTGAACAGGCATTTGCCCGGGAAAAAACGAATCTGCTGGCGATCGTCAGGTCCGGCGGAACGATGGTTATCCATTGTCATGGTGGTTCTGGCCGGACAGGGATGATGGCCGCTATCCTGATGCTCGAGTCAGGGTATCTGCCTGCTCAGGTGAAAAAACAGGTTCAGCAAATCAGGCCAAAATCACTGACTTCGCCGGTGCAGGTCAGTTATCTTAACAGGCGATACGGCTACCAGTAACAACGCTGTAATGGTCAGACTGTTCTGCCAGTCGAAACGTATCCGTCAGGGGCAAACCTGTCCCCTGATGGTCCGGTGGTGTGATATGTGTCTTTCAGATGCCCGGGAAGCCGGACACTGCGCTTTGTTCCGGCGTCAAGATCCCTGGCGGTACGCCAGTGCCCCCTCTCTTTTCCTGGTTAATATTTCCATAATTCCAGAAATATAGTTTACAGTCATGATTGTTTGTATTACTCTTTCTGAATATTCGATATATCCGGAAGTACAGGAGGGTTATATGTCCGCAGAACTGCAGGATGTCGCCAGCATGTTTGCCTTGTTCGCCGTCGAACTGTCGGCTTTATTTTTACTTATCAGTTTGCTGGTTGGTGTACTGCAAAGGCATGTTCCGCCGGCTCGTATCGAGGCATTGCTCAGTGCCGGCCGCTTCAGAAGTTATTTTCTGGCGGCGGGCCTGGGGGCCATCACGCCGTTTTGCAGTTGCTCAACCATTCCGGTGCTGAAGGGACTCATCCGCGCCCGCGCCGGATTTGGCCCGATGATGGTGTTTCTCTTTGCATCTCCTCTACTGAACCCGGTCATTATTGCCCTGATGGCTGCGACATTTGGGTTAAGCCTGACGCTGATTTATGCCGGCGCCGCGCTTCTGGTATCACTTATCGCGGGATGGTTACTGCAGATTCTGGGGTTTGATAAATACATACGCAGCGGGGTGTATGAGGGGGAGGCTCCCTGCCAGACGGTTGAACGCGGCAGTCATGTGGGCAGTGAACTCCCCTGCTGTGGCGAACGCCTGTCCGTAATCCGTTCCCGTCAGGCTGACATGACGGCAACTGTACCGGAGAATTGTTGTAAACCGCAGTCTGACGTTAATGCCTTCCCCCGCCGTTACGGCGGCTTATGGCGTGATACCTGGGCTGACTTCAGAGGTGTTTTACCCTACCTGATCGCCGGGATAGCTATCGGAAGTATAATTTATGGTTACTTGCCCACGACGTTACTTGAACGGTATGCCGGACCGGCAAATCCTTTTGCCATTCCTGTTGCGGCAATTATTGGTGTGCCCCTTTATATCCGGGCTGAAGCGGTTATTCCTCTGGCGGCTGCATTACTGGCCAAAGGGGTGGGGGCCGGTACGGTTCTGGCCCTTATCATCGGCAGTGCAGGTGCCAGCCTGACAGAACTGATCCTGTTGCGCGCCCTTTTCAGGTTCAGGCTAGTGGCAGCATTCGTGCTGGTCATTATTTCGATGGCGATAATGGCAGGCTACACAGCTTATCTCTTTTTCTGAACAGCCGATAAATATGTCCCCTGGACATTACTGCTGTCAGATTCGCAGGTTTGCTATATCTAAAAATTCCATTATTCTGGAAATACAGATTTCAGGAGGTGTTATGGATATTGTTAAGGCGGCAGATGCGCTGAAGGAGCTGGGTCATCCGACCCGGCTCGGCATCTTCAAGGAACTGGTTAAATTTGGATATACAGGCTTGCCTGTCGGGGAGTTACAGAAGCGTCTCGATATCCCGGCGTCGACGCTAAGCCATCACCTGTCGGCGCTGTTGTCTGTGGGGCTTATACGCCAGGAAAGGCAGGGACGCACCCTGTACTGCCAGCCACAGTATGAGCAACTGAGCCAGATCGTCGGATTTTTGCTGGATGAGTGTTGCATGGGCAGCGCAGCCAGTGTTTCAACAGTTACATCAACCCGTGAGTAAAGCCTGCAATGAACAAACTGAATGACAGCCTGCCAAATATTATCCCTGACATTTTCAGCGTGCCGGACTTCACAGATTACCCCGTATCCGGGATGCCAGGGCATGCACCGCGTATTTTGATGCTGTATGGATCTGTACGTGAACGTTCTTACAGCCGCCTGGCTACGGAGGAAGGCGCACGCCTGCTCACCGCCATGGGGGCTGAAGTCCGTATTTTTAATCCGTCAGGGCTTCCCCTGCCAGATGATGCTCCGGATACTCACCCGAAAGTTGCCGAGCTCCGTGAACTGGTGCGATGGTCGGAAGGAATGGTGTGGTGTTCCCCTGAACGTCATGGGGCAATGACCGGGATTATGAAAACACAGATAGACTGGATCCCACTGAGCGAAGGTGCTGTTCGCCCTTCTCAGGGGAAAACACTGGCAGTGATGCAGGTCAGCGGTGGCTCCCAGTCCTTTAATGCGGTAAACCAGATGCGTATTCTTGGCCGCTGGATGCGAATGATCACCATCCCGAATCAGTCATCAGTCGCCAAAGCCTGGCAGGAATTTGATGAAGAAGGCAGGATGAAGCCCTCAGCCTATTACGACAGGATCGTGGATGTGATGGAAGAGCTGATGAAGTTTACGTTGCTTACCCGGGGAAGAACAGCCTGCCTGGTGGACCGCTACAGTGAACGTAAGGAAAGTGCAGAGGCACTTTCTGCGAGAGTTAATCAGCGCAGTATTTAGTATCTCAGGGTACCTGCGGTGTCAGCGTCAGGAGCCCACTGAGGAGGGTTTCTGTAAACCCACCTCTGTCTGAGTAGCTGAATGTCTGCCCAGGTAAATGTCACGGGCTGCGATTGTCTTTAGCCGGATTACCGGCATTGCCTCCGGAGCCCTTCACCGGCGCAGCTGTTCTCAGGGTACACCATTAATTAAGTGCCTGATTCTGCCTGGTACCTGAGAATCATATAAGACACGTTATCAGATAAAAACCCGCCGCGGTCATCAGCAGCGATCCCATCACGTGCACCAGTACGGAGGTGAAAGCCCACGTGTAATTTCCTGCCTGCAGCAGGGTGAAAACCTCGACAGAGAATGTTGAAAAGGTAGTCAGCCCCCCACACAGACCGGTGACGATCAGCAGTTTCCAGGCCGGATCCACGTGAGGATGACGAATGAAATATGCCATTGCGCCACCAATAATAAATGCTCCCATCAAATTCACTACCAGGGTTCCGGGTGGAAGAGACGGGAAAAAACTGTTGAGTTTCATCCCCAAAAACCAACGGATAATACATCCCGCGGCCCCACCAATCATAATTGCTGCCAGCTGACTCAATGCTGCGTTCCCCACCTAAGGAAAAGAAAATAAGGCGTATACCGGGCTCATCCGGTATACGCTGCTCTGATGCCCGTGATATGCCCGTCAGAGATGACGAACAAAGGCGCTTATACCTGCATACCGGGCTTCGTTGCCCAGTTCCTGCTCGATGCGCATAAGCTGATTGTATTTTTCAATTCGTTCTCCGCGGCAGGGGGCGCCGGTTTTAAGGTGTCCCGCACGCAGCGCCACCGTCATATCGGCGATAAACGTGTCCATGGTTTCACCGCTGCGGTGCGAAATAAAAGCCCCCCATCCGTTTTCATGACACAGTGAAACTGCGTCAAATGTCTCGCTGAGCGTGCCTATCTGATTCAGTTTTATGAGGGCTGCGCTGGCAAGGTTTTCTTCAATGCCACGGCGGATATACTTCACATTGGTCACGAACAGGTCGTCGCCGACCAGTTCAGCACGCCCGCCCAGTTTGTCATGCAGATATTTCCAGCCAGCCCAGTCATCCTCTGCGAGTCCGTCTTCAAGCAGAATTACGGGAAACTGGTTCATCAGTTCCCTGTAATAATCCGTCATCTCTTCAGCACTCAGGGCGCTGTGTTCGGTGCGAAGATGATATTTCCCGTCACGATAAAATTCGCTGGAAGCCGGGTCCATACAGATACTGATGTCTTCCCCCGGACGGTAACCGGCTTTTTCAATGGCCTGAACGATGAATTCCAGAGGCTCTCTGTTTGAGGAGACGGCCGGGGCAAATCCGCCTTCATCCCCCACCGCGGCGGAGAGATCCCTCGACACAAGGATCTGACGCAGGGCCTGATAGACTTCACTGCCCTGACGAACCGCCTCAGTGAGCGTTGATGCACCGTGCGGTGCTATCATGAACTCCTGAAAGTCAGCGCCCTGACCCCGGGCATGAACGCCACCGTTAATAATATTCATGCACGGAACAGGCAGAAGACTGGCATTAAGTCCCCCAAGATAGCGGTACAGCGGCTGACGGGTGACCTGTGCAGCCAGTCTGGCTACTGCCAGCGATACACCCAGAATGGCATTGGCACCGAGCCGGCTTTTGTTCTCCGTGCCGTCAAGCTCCCGCATACTATTATCCAGCCGCCGCTGCTCCCGCACATCAGTTCCCCTGATGGCATCACAGATTTCTGTATTGACGGCCTTAACAGCATCAAGCACCCCTTTGCCACCAAAACGTTCCGGGTCACCATCGCGGCGCTCAGTTGCCTCCCGCGAACCGGTACTGGCCCCGGAGGGCACTGATGCACGAGCCATCAACCCGTCAGAAGTCCAGGCATCCACCTCCACAGTGGGGTTACCGCGGGAATCAAGTATTTCGCGAGCGGTGACTTTTTCCAGTATAAAATTCATGGCAATCTCCTGTAACTCAGTCGTAAATGTGTTTAATCAGAACATCCACGTTCAGGTGGTTAACGTATTCAGCTGAACGTGAGGTCAACGTGCCCATAAACCGGTTACGGTGTCCTGCAATCACAAGATCGACACCGGTGTCGGTGATGCATTTCTGTATATCCTCGAAACGCCGCATGGTAACCAGCTCACGGGCATCAACGTGCTCATCCACCGAGGATGTCAGCTCACTGAGCAGCGCCTTCGCCTGGACAACATCCCTGGAGACGGCATCGTCCATCAGGCTGTCCGAGACATAGTTCATCTCCCGGTAGTCGTTACAGATGTGGGCAAGCGTGATTTTCATCTCAAGCAGACGGGACAGAGTCGCCGCCAGTGCGAGAAGGGGAACGCCATCCTCTTTCCCCTGAACCAGAACAAGTGCGTGAGTATAGATTTTCATGGCTGTCTCCGGCGTTGCCTGAGGAAATGCTCGAGCCAGGGCAGAAGCTGTTTCTTGCGGCTGACCATGCCCGGTAAGGAGCATGAAGTGGCATTACTGCTCTCCGGTCCGGCGAAATAGAGTGTTGAAAAACATTTACTGATATCGGTTACCATCAGCACGATCAGCCCGGCGCCAGTATTTACCGCCATCTGCGCCATCGTATTGCGCAGTTCATCCAGCAAAGGAGCGACCTGATCAGCTGAGCTCACCTCCAGTTGGGCAATACGCACATCTGTGTCCGCAATCGAAAAGGTCTTAAGATCTTTATTCAGAAGCTGCCTGGCCGTCTGTCCGGTGATATCAGTTTTAGCGGCCAGAAGACCGTGAACAAAAGCTTTTCGTTTTATTCCCGACAGCACGAAAAGTTCAGTGGCGGTGCGAATATCGTCTGCAGTCGTGGTGGGTGAGCGCAGGTTTACCGTGTCGCTGAGCAGCGCACCAAGAAGCAGGATGCCGTGAGTCGGGGGCATGGTGCGGCGCATTTCTGCATCCATCAGCGACCAGAGTACCGTCGCACTGCTGCCTGCCGGTTTTATCCAGACCTCCGGCGGCAGTAACGTGATCAGTCCCCCCAGCCGGTGATGATCGATAATCCCGATGACATTACTCTCAGGAAGGTCAGCAGGCCCCTGCGCCGGTTCGGTAAAATCGACCAGCCATACCCGTTCCCCTTTCAGGGGGAAATCGAGAAGGGGTGGCAGGGGGAGACCGGCTGTTTCAAAAATATAGCGGGTTTCCGGGTTCGCTTCACCGGTCCTCCACGCACGGGAAGGACGGCCCTGTCTGGAAAGCCAGTCAGCTGTGACAGCGGCGGTACAGATGGCATCACTGTCCGGATTGAGGTGACCAAAAACATTAATCAACGATGTATCCCCGTTAAGGGAAGTATACAGGCCGGAAGGATTTACGGACGGCCTGACATACCTCCTGAAATTCAAGAGTCATATCAGGCGTCATCAGCCCCGGACGGGGCGGTTGGGAAAGGTGGAACGCCATCACCTTGACACCAGTATAAGTCAGAAAAAAGACTCTGTCAGTCAGCATTTTTCTGCATAACTGACACCTTGGACCAACGACATATTTGGTGGGCTCCACTTTGTCCGGAACATCAGATTATGGCCAGATGGCGCTCGCTGTACGCTTACCCATTTCGCACGTTTCACGTCAGGCCCCCAAAAATACCAGAACAGAATAACGGGATGACGAATCTTGCATGAAGGTTATCGGGTGACATTTTTCAAAGAAAAAATGGTCTCTGTGGCTTATTATTCCTGGAATTTCTTATGGATAATGCAGGATAACTATGTTTGGAAAACTCCTCACAAGTGTCTCATGGCAGGTCAGGGCTGAGTTGCGCCGTAGCCTGAAATCGAACCAGGATTACAAAAAACTCACATGGAACCCGATAGAAAGAGTTCTGGTTTCCTGCTCCACCCATTACATTCGGGCTATGCTTTTTCTCTGGTTCGCGGCCGTCGGTGCTGTTGGTGTGGCGGAATACTTTCGCCCTGTATTGCATCCGTTCGCTCTTCAGCATCTAAAGGGGATTACTCTCCTTTCAGGATGGATGTCTAATTTACTGGGTAGCCAGTTGACTATTATCGGTATTGTTTTTCCACTGGTCGTGGGTCTTATTAGTGTTCTGTTTCAAAAAAAATCAGCAAGGATCCATATCCAGTCAGCGTATCAACTTCACTCCGGATATATGTTTGCTGGCCTGAGTGGTCTGTCTCTTGCCGCATTTATTGTATTAGGCGGTATGACGTTATCAATTGGTGACAGATATCTTAATACAGCTTTCGCCGTTACCGCATTTGTGTGGATGTTTTTCAATATTTTTCTGTCTATCTGGTTCTTTGTTTCCAGCCTGAGTGTTCTGGATGAGAATAAGCGCGATCGTCTTATGAATAAATATTTCTTGTCACAGGTGGTGGATGGTTACATTCAAAGTGCATGCATTGTGGCGAGGCTGCGATATCCGGGGGTTCACATCGGTGAGGTTTGTCCCGGTAGAATTAAAATACTTCCTTATTCAATATCTGAAGAGGAAGAAATGACTCATTTGAAATTTAATGTCAGTAAAGCTGATGTTGTTAAAGATATCTATATTAAGCCACTTTTATTCCTGCTGAGAAGGCTAAAAGCAGTGGATGGACAGAATGCTGAAATTATCATTTTGCCCTCTTTCGGTGTTCGTTCCGGTGAACTGATTTTATTGTCATTGAAAGGTGTCATACCTGTTTCAGGAGTATGGCGGTGGTTATTGAGGCGTTGCTTTATGACAGGGGCTTCTGAGAACAAAAGGGATCTGGATGATATTACTTTTGATTTCTTTGGTGAGGCTTACGATGCACTTAACGATAAAAACATCAGTGTATTCAGGACTGGTGTTGAACGATTAACGGATACCTATACATCTATTAAAAGAAGTTACAATTACGGGAGCGACAGAAATTATCTGGATGAAGTGAAAGAATCAGGTTTTAGCCATGCATTCAGTGATTCATTCCATTATGAATTGAGAAAATTTTTTCGTGAAACCGTAAAGTCAACAGAATATTCTGGCGAATATTTCCGTGAATCTATGGCTATTCCATTACATGTGTACAGAAAAACACAGAGCTCTCGTTTTACTGATTTCAGACAATTTATACTTTCGCTTTTCAGGGTATGGCATGTGTTAAACGAGTGGAAAGCGGGACTGGGGGGGCCTCTGTCGGCCAGCCAGGAGCAGACTCACCAGGCGCTTATCCGTGATTTTATCGGCCTGTGGGAGGGCTGGAGTATGGGCAGGATCATTGGCAGCCCCGGGAGTGAAGATTCTCCCGGTCGTCTGATGTATCATCTGCATAACACCGCCAGGCTGCTTATCCCGTCAGTGGTTGCCGATAATGCTTCTTCCGTGCGATATGCTCATGACGTTCTCTGTCTCTGGTTTAACCAGCGCCGATTTTCACGGTACTGGGAGGAAGAGTACCGCTGGCACAGTTTCTTCCTGACTCCGGATTATCTGTCTCTGGAGGAAACAGATCCGCAGTGGGACATGTTACTCAGGGGAAGCCCCTATAAAAAGAATGCGGCCTTATCCATTATATTTGCCAATGCCTTATCTGATTTGCGACTGTTAATGGCAGGCTATCTTATCGCGCATTTCGAACCGCAGGAAAATGTAAGCTTAGCTGATCTTGTTAATCATCTCATTATGTCTGAACTATATGAAAAAAGAGACGCTCACGATACGCTGACGCCTGCATTCAGATATTCTGTCGATATCATTGATATGATACTGAGAATTGAGAACGGTAATCTTCATGCGAATACAAACTGGCACAGTGAGTTATCAGAAACCATTGAGGTCATGAACTCTTATAATGAGAGGCCTTACATTCCCGGGCGGGTGTATACAGGAGTAAATGAGGATGTTGGGAGCCTCTACGGAGCATTTTCTTTGCTGGCTATAAAGCTCGCGAGATCAGCTGAACAGGTTACGCAGCGTGTTAGTGAGGCTCTGGCTGGCGGTATATTTTCCTATTCCAGTAAGATCCGAATAATATCTGTTCTTCAGCGACTGAAGCGGGATCCATCAGTCCCTTATGAAGGCTATATCATTTCAGAAGTGGAGTATGCAACGAATGTGGTGTTCTTTAATAATGTTCTGGATAAATATATTGAAGTCTTCAGTCGTAGCAAATCAGCAGATATTGTTGCTGCCGAAGTAGATCTTGAACGTCTCAGAAACACCGATAATCGTCTGACAAAGGAACTTCCGGGAGCATTGTCTGAAGATACTTTACTTAAAAACTTCACATTGTCTCAAAATTCTGAATGTGATCGCAACTGGCTGGTGAGATACATTCCTGTTGGTGTTTCCAGGGATTATGTTGCCAGGGAAATTAATCAGAATGTCTACGGAGATTTCCCCTCGATATCAGAAGTGAAGAGAAATATTCTTCACAGACTTCATTATTTACTGTGGAAATCTCAGGCTAAATTAACGATTGAGGTCAATAAACTCGATACGCTGTTAATGGAAGTAGTGCAACGGTCCGCTGATAAGAAAAATTACATTCTGGTGGTTTATGGTTCCCGCTTTAGCGAAGAACTGAGGGAGCTGGTCCATCAGCCGGAAAGGCATGATACGTTTAGCCTACATGTTGATGTGCACGCCAGAGATATCCGTTCTCTGCCCTTCAGGGTCAATAACTGTCTTATTTACCTTGTTCTCAATTCCGAACAGGAATTTTCGCTTATGGTCAGTACTGAATCGTTTGGTGAACTCAGGCTGTTCAGGTATCCGGATGGAACCCTTTTCAACACCTTCTACCGCAGCAGCGACGATCCACTCGAAGGTGTGATGAAAACGCTCTGGGAAATGGAGATGGAAATCACCGATACACCAGTGGCGCGGTTTGAACATCGCTGATCAATATTACGGTGACCCCTGATGGGGTCGCTGTTAAATTGCACTGGGGTTTATAATTAGTTTAAATTTCGCCATTTTTGGCAATAATATCGAATTAACAACCCCCCCCCTTTTTTGTAATTTCCCAGCAACAATTCTTTTTCTCCTCCGCCTGGATCCGGAAATTACCAAAACTTGATCCGCACTTTTCCGGCATGAAGTTTCGTCGTTGACCGTACAGTTTTTTTGCCTGACTGCGCCTACAGACAAGCAGCTGACTCAGTTTCTGAACCTTCGCAGATGGCTTTCCGGGACAAAATAGATGTTGCCTCGCGCCCGTGAGCAGGCTACGTATAATCGGTTACGGGACGACGGCGGCAGTGCCGCCAGCGTCTGCCGGATGAGGAGCTCCCAGTGACTGGTCCCCAGCACGATGCATACGTCCTGGAAGTGGTCGAGTCCTTTACTGGCGCCCCAGTTCAGTGAGTGGCAGCCATAACGGTGATGTTCGCGATAGAAGAGCTTGATCACCGTGTCGTCCGCGTGCAGGACCGCTGTACGCTCGGTATCCGTGACTGTTTCAATCCGGGTGGTATGGGTTCCATGGGCTGCAATACGGATGTTCAGTTGTCCGGTAATGAACTCGCACACTGTAGCTGAACAGCGCCATGTCCGGCTGAGCGTCTCACAATCCACCATGATACCCGCAGCCCTGAAGCGGGCCTCGTACCGGGTTATGTCGTCATGCAGCGTCGCATTGACGTTACCGTCGCGGCTTGTGTCAAAGGTATGCTGATAAAAATCGCCGCAGCACAGCACAGAGATTTCCGCGCGGCAGAGCTCCAGCAAAAAATTAAAGTCATGTCCGGCAAAGTCCTGGACTTCATCGACGAACAACTCATCGTAGTAACGGGCAAGCCGGGTACGGATATCCGGCAGCAGCCCCCGGGCTGTCAGCAGGTGTGCGAGCCGCCGGTGATACAGTCTTCCGGCCGGATCCTGATAATGCCGGGCATTCGTGCGCGGTATTCCGGGAGGAGGCTGGTCGAAGCTCAGGCCACGCGATGCCAGCTGCTCCTGCAGGAAAGGGCGAAAACAGAAACCGTGCAGAAACTCAAACCAGGTCATCACACGGATCCCGTCCGGTATGTAGCCAAAGCGTCTGATAATCTGCGCCCGCAGGTGCGCTTCATTATTCACGGTGAAGGTCAGGATCAGCGTCCGCCGGTCCTCCCTTAACCGCTGTATCAGCAGCGTCGTTTTGCCCGATCCGGCAACCGCAAATATCACTCTCTTATCCATGCCAGTGCCTCCTGAATATAATCAGGTACTGTCAGCTCTTCGGAGTGCAGCTGTAACAGCCGGAATGCTGCTTCTGCCTTATTGGCCAGCATGTATTCCTGCACCGTGAGTGTCCGGCGAGTTCCGCGGAAAAGCGCATCGCACAGACCAGCATTATCCTGATACAGGCAGATTTCAAATGTGGATCGGGTGTTGTCGCGATCAGCAAATACCCGGGTGCGGGAACAAAGCACGTCAGCATAGCGTTCATCGCAGTTTTGCTGATAGTTGCCGTCATTGTCGCGAAGGGCCGCGACGCGATTTTCCAGAAGACGGGCCAGCTCAAGATAACGACGAAAACTCGTTCCGCCGATAGCAATGATATGAATCCCGTCGTCCTCCGGTGCCCTGCCATACAGGCGGCGATAAAAGGCCTCGAGCAGGATAAACTCAGCATCCCCTTCCACGAGCAGCACGCGTCTGGCCAGCGCAAATTCCAGCACGTTATTATCCGGTGCTTTCATGAAAAAGGCGGCAGTCTCAGCGGAAAGTTCATTCATCAGTACCGGCCGGGCAGACCCGAGGAGGATTGCCTTACGCAGATCGAGGCGGGAGGTGATATGGCTGCTGTGTGTGGCAATAAACACCTGCGTCTGCCGTTCAGCGGCAAGCTGATTAACCAGCCTCTTCATACTAACATGGCTGAGATGATTCTCCGGCTCCTCGAGCAACAGTGCGTGGAGCTCTCCCTGCTGCTGATGCCGCTGCAGTGCAAACTCCGTTTTGATGAAGCACTGCCTTCCTTTTCCACGGTGACGAATGGAAATACCGTCCTCGGTAATGTCCAGATTCGCCTCAAGACCTGATTTAGCACCGGAACGCACGCCAAACTGATACGTTTCCAGCGTGTCGTTTATGGCGGACAGATGCCGGGTGCAGAAGTGCAATTTCTGTTGGCGGTAACTGTTTTCAAGCCGGTACCGATCGGCCACCGGGACATTGACGCTGTAAACTGTGCGCGTATATTCCTGCGCGGCGTGCTCGTTATCGATGCGTGCACTGTCTAACAGCAGATGGCGCAGATAACGTCTGAAGCCGGCGAAGTGACCACCGGAGAAGGTGCTGAACCGGACGGAATAGTATTCATAGGGAAAATTATCGGGATCCTGCTGCAGGACATGGTGAATATCCTGACCGTATTCCTCCGTCATTGGTGCAATGCGCATTCTGAGACCATCCGCATCGGTACCCGCCAGATTTTGCCTGCCGTTCAGGTCAGGATCTCCCCCATTACTCAGGAAAACGTCAGCTGTCAGGACGGGTAACAGATCGGCGCGGCGCTCACCTTCCTGAAACTGCCTGACGGCTGACTGGGACAGGAGCGATTCCACACCCAGTGCCTCGACCCGGTGCCGGCTGTCACTCAGCACAAGGTCAAGGGCCAGCAGAATGGTGCTTTTCCCGGACTCATTGTCCCCGACCAGAATGTTACGGTCATGAGTGAAGCGCAGGTCCAGTTCCGGAAACTTTTTAAAGTTTTGCAGCATAAGCCGCGTGATCAGGGGCATTTTTATTCCTTTATACCGCTGCCTGAAAGAGCGGCCGGCCGTGGCAGACCGCCTGTTTTGTTTTACAGCGTTATCTTACCCAGTCTTCCAGCACCAGACCCGGTACCCGCTCAAATTCCCGCACATTGTTCGTCACCAGCACGGCGCCGGCCGCAATGGCGTGTCCGGCAATAGCCGTGTCGTTCGGACCGATCGGCGTCCCGGCGAGGCGCAGTGCCACCTTAATCTCCGTGGTGGCGTCGACCGCGGCGCGGTCCCAGGGCAGGATGGCATCGAGGCGGGCGCAGAACGCGTCAACCAGCTGTACGTGGCGCGGGGAGGCCTTCGGGCCGGTGGCACCGAAACGCATCTCCTGGTAGGTGATGGCCGAGATCACGATGCGGTTACCGCGCAGCACCGCCTGTGCCAGGCGTTTCCGGACGGCTTCCGGCTGCTCTCGCATGATGAACGAGCAGATACAGGTGTCCAGCATATAAATCTTGTTCACAGGTTAAATCGTCCTTCGTCGATGACAACGTCCTCGCGCTCCGCCATAAAGTCCGGATCGGCTCTTTCGAGCTCAAAGAATGAATCCCAGGTCGGCCGGACGGGACGCAGGATGATGCTGTCCCCTTCCCGGACGATCTCCAGCTCGCTCACCCCCTCAAAATCCATGTCACGGGGCAGGCGGATGGCGCGGTTGTTGCCGTTTTTAAAAATGGATACGGTTCTCATGATTTTTCTCCCGGGTAAGTATGGATGTGTGACACATATCCGGAATGAGGTTCATTGCACCGGGTGTGTGCATATGCTCAGTATAGGCAGATGTTCAGCATATGTATAGGTTTGACATATGCAGATGTTCAGGGTATGCGTATCCATAACATATGCAGATGCCAGACATATGGATATGCTCTATATATGCAGAAATCTCTCTTTACCTGCAAAGATCCGAAAATCGGTAGTTCCGGATCTGCTTTCAGTGCCCCGGTGCCCAGCGGCGCAGAAACACAATATATGCCATGCCGTCAGCTGCAGTTTCGTCTATATATAGTGTTTCTCCTCTTCCCCGTGACCGCCCGCTCACCACCATAACAGGCCGGTGTGGTTATTCCGTGCGCGTGGTACACTTCCGGAAAGTTGTGATACGCAAGAAAATCGGATCTGCCGGAAACGACCATCCGGTAATTTAAAAAGGTGGTTATATGTCTGATTATTATAAGTAATGTAATTATTACCACATGGTAATCTGAGGACGCTCATCATCAGGGATGTTACCAGAAATAGTAACCAGGAGTGACTATTACGTATGAATGTATATTCCCATGAAAGCGAGCGCGTCACGGTTTCGCTTGAAGCGGCCTGGCGGGCACTGACCGCCCTCGGCCATCACCGGCTCTGGCTCCGTCCCCCTGAGGATCGCGGCGTGAACACCTGGCTGATTGTCACCTGGGACGGTCTGACGGTGGCCGAACGTATCCGGGTCTCCGGCTCATGGTGGCTGACCGGGGATGCCAGCGCCATCTACACGAATCCGGACAGGATCGTCCCGGACGGGCTGGAAGAACTCACCTGGCTCTCGGTGCAGCGGCGAATGAAGGAAGGATTCTGAGGACGTCCGGGGATAAACGGCAGGGCGGGATTTCTCAATTATAAAGCTATACAGAGAGGTGCAGGTGTTATGGGAAGCGCGAAAGAGCAGTTGCTGGATATTGAATCTGAACGATTTGATGAATGGCTTGAGGAAAATTATCCGGATGTTGTTCCCGGCTCTGACGAGTGGGAACAGGCCGCGAACCTTTACTACTGGGAGCAGGATGCTCTTGCCGATCAGGCTCAGTGGGATCATGAACATGGGCTGTTTGTGGCGTCCCTGAACAACGTCCATCAGCGTTACCTGCACGCCAACCAGGAACTGAGGGCTCTCTATGCCCTGCTAGATAAAGAGCAGCCTGAACTGGTGTACAGGATGTCTTTCGTCCATGCCGTGACGGTCATGGAGGCGTACCTGATGTACTGTGCGAGGGCGCTGCTGGAGCATGACTGGCCGCTTACACGCTTCAGGGATGAGTTTTATATGAAGTCCGATAGAATCAAAAATCCGGTAAAACATGCTGCCCGTGAGATGGAGCTTTCCCTGTTCAGGCCTGCGGCGAGGAACTTTGTTTCCCGACTGACGTTTCATAACGTTAAAACCATTGAGCGCTATTTCGGGGCCGTGCTTCATATTCCGCCCGTTTGGCCAACAGAGATGCTGGGCATCATCGCTGACTGGCGTAACGACCTGGTACACCGTAACGGCGTGGATGAACATGATGTGCCAAGGAAGATATCAGCGCCGCAGCTGCAGAATGCCCTGCAGAAAGTGTCGGACCTGATAGAGGCTGCAGACCATTCCCTGCGTCTGGAAGTGGACTATTTCGGAAACTGGCGTAATGAGGAAAACCGGGAAATCATCGCATCAGCACTGAATATACCTCCAGCCGGAGAGTCACACTGATGACCGGACTCGTTACCCTGGGGCAGCAACCAGGAATGGTAGCTCAGTTGCCTGTGTCCATCGACTATCCGGCGGCGCTGGCACTGCGCCAGATGGCTCTCGTTCAGGACGAACTGCCGAAATACCTACTGGCACCGGAAGTCAGCGCCCTGCTCCACTATGTGCCCGATCTGCATCGCAGGATGTTGTTGGCCACCCTGTGGAACACCGGCGCCCGTATTAACGAAGCACTGGCCCTGACCCGGAGTGATTTTTCGCTGGCGCCGCCCTACCCGTTTGTGCAGCTGGCCACACTCAAACAGCGTGCCGAGAAGGCTGCCAGAACAGCTGGCCGCACTCCGGCCGGTAGCCTGCCTCATCGTATCGTTCCTCTTTCTGACCCGCAGTATGTGTGCCAGCTGGAGATGATGGTGGCCACGCTGAAAATACCTCTTGAACGACGTAACAAGCGAAGCGGCAGAACCGAGAAGGCGCGTATCTGGGAGATTACCGATCGGACGGTCCGCACCTGGCTCAGCGAAGCGGTTGAAACGGCTGCGGCCGATGGAGTGACGTTTTCCGTGCCGGTGACCCCGCACACATTCCGCCATTCCTACGCGATGCACATGCTATACGCAGGCATACCGCTGAAGGTGCTGCAGAGTTTACTGGGACATAAGAGCATCAGCTCGACGGAGGTGTATACGAAGGTGTTTGCGCTGGACGTGGCAGCACGGCACCGGGTGCAGTTCCAGATGCCGGGCGATGAGGCGGTAGCGTTGCTAAAAAATAGATGACTAAGATAGCAAGGTAACAAGATGGTAAGTTATCATCTTACTATCTTACTATCTTACTATCTTACTATCTTACTATCTTACTATCTTACTATCTTACTATCTTACTATCTTACTATCCTGTTACCTTGCTATCCTATTAACTTATTAATCCTTATGCTTTGGATTAACAAGTTAACAAGTTAACAAGTTAACAAGTTAACAAGTTAAGATTATTTTAACCTAGATTTTTCAATCAGTTGAGAGATTTCTTCTCGTGATAAATTTTCTAATGCCATCACTGCAGCTCTAACTACATCGGATCTATTTACTCTCCTGTTCCCTGATAACATCTCTTCCTTAATGACATTATCGATTGAGTTAAGATTCTCTTCAGCAAGAGAGATACTGACTGGTTTTGCTTTACTAGTCGCAGGTTTAGTACTTGGTTCATCTGGTTTTTTTGCATTGAGACCAGCAGTGCCTCCGTTTATAAACGAAGCTTCGTCCCTTGGCGGTGTATGTGCTCTATTCCTCACAGAATGATCTCCTTAACCAGAGCTTCAATTTCTTCTTGGGCTTTGATGTTCTGTGTTTCAAAAATAGTCATTGATTCGGCCCAGGCATCCCTGTGAGCTTTTCTGTCACATACGCGAGCATTAGATAGATTCATTTCCGGAAAATCTTTGAGAACATCCGCTGCCTGATTAGCTTCATTAACGAACATGTTAGTTGGTGTCATATTCAACACTAAATACCCACGTACAGACTCGTTGAAATCTTTAGCAGCAGTAAAAACAGAGCATGTATGTGGTACGACATCCAAATCCATTTGGGATGGTCGTAAAGGGGAAATAAACACATCTGCAGCCATTAATCCGCTTCGCATCTCTGCACTGTCACGGCCAGCACAATCGGCGATTACAAAGTCATAAGATTTTTCATGCTCTTTTAGCATGGCTTTGATGTTGCCGGACGCTCCAGTCACAGGCATATGAGGCAAGTTTTCTGGTCGATTGTTATACCAGGTCAGTACTGATTTTTGATCGTCGGCATCTACAATGATAACTCGCTTTCCTAGTGCCATAAGATATGCAGCGATGGAAACTGCGAGCGTACTTTTACCTACTCCACCTTTTTGACTACCAAGAACAATGATCATATTCCGCACACCTTGTTTGTTATCTTATTAAGATATTACGATAACAATGATTAATTCTCAATATGCCTCGGCGTTTAAATCTTGTTATCATATTAACTTGTGATGTTAATAATTTCATTAAATTCAATACTATATGAATAGTTTCAAATATATTAATATCTTAACAAGATGTTATGATATAAAGATAACATCTTGTTATCATAATCGCTTTTTTGAGTGAAGGAGTAAATCAATGGACCTAGTGTGGAAAAAAAATCCAAGGGGAAGGCTTGAAAAGAAACTGAATCTGGCAGAGAGAGAGGCATTGCTGCATGTTTTCAGCAACAGTCGAAAACCCGCTCAGGCTGATTTACGTATAGCAAATTCTGTGCTTGAAGAAATGGACCGCCGTAAGCTGTGGTTAAAATGTGATTGCGTCGAACATGACCCGAACATTGAAGGTCCTTTTAACTGCGAGGTTAACGTTGCCAGGTTACGCCACGTCAAGACGACAAGACAGCATGATGAACAGTGCCCTTTGTTCAGGCTAAAGAAAAGTAAGGATGCTGATAACACTATCACTGAAGGAAAAACCAGCCCATTAAATCCGGTTGGCGGGAATGATTGGTTACCTGACAAGAAGAAAGACAACAAAATCAACGCTGTGGAAGGGCCGGTAGTGCCCCGTAAGCGTCGACGCAAAACTCTTAAACCCATTCCGGCTCTGGGTCGGAAATTGCTGACTCTCATTCAGGCAGCTGGCCTGAACCAACTTGAACTAGTACCTGAATATAAAAGTCCGGGGTTAGTCGGTTCGGTCAATAGAATAAAAGAAGTTCTGGATGAACATACAATGGGCAATGGAAGACAGCTTAATATGCTGTTCAGTTGCGCGCCCTGGCTGTCCCTCGAACGGATTAACGACATGCTGACTCAGCTGGAAATTTCACTGCAGACTGATAGCAGTGATAAGGAGGCATGCGTGTATATCATTGGTATTGCGACCGATGCCAATCGGGAAGAAGTAACCTTTAGCGTTCGTAGTAATACTTTTATCCATAGGCCTGAAGCCCGAGTCAGTATCAATGGAGAAAGCACCTACAACACTGGCAGTCGGGCCCCATACTGGGCAATTCTGGAATACCGCAGAGGTAGGGATGGTAGGGTTTACTGCCATGAGGGCTATGCGCATGCCGCGTATACGCTTGATAATCCTGTGCCTGTGGATAGCAACAAAGAACGCGACACACTGAAGGTAATAATAAACGCCAGCAGCTATGCTGGTCGTCAGGAAAATCATCCGGATGCTATCAGCCTCAGCAAGCCACTTTTTACGTCTAAAAGCACTAAAAATGGGGTGGAGGAGGTCATTCATCCTGACTTCATACTGAATGTGGTTCCGAGCAAAGAAAACACAGTTACCACTTTCATCATCGAAACAATGGGCTCTGAATCCGAGGAGTATGTCGAGCGTAAACTACAAACACATAGCTGGATGGAGCAGGAAGGTGTGCTCTTAACTGATCCTCCGGGCTGGCCAGAACATTCAGACAGGACATTTAACAGCTGCCTGCTCAAACACATTTTTAGTGCAGGGAAAATGCACCAATAGTTACAGGCAGCGGTTTTGAATTCAAATAGTGACAATACACCCTCAGCCAGAAGTGGAAAGGGCGCTCTTAAGTGTGACAAACGACACTCAGGGCTGAGGGGAAATGTGACAAGCTGCACTGAACTAAGTGTGACAAATTGCCCTCATTAAGTGTTTCTAAAGCACATAATAGGTACCATTTAGTTCCTGAAAACCAGTCAGGGCAAAGGAAGGCAAACTTTTCTGTGACAAATCACCCTGAGAGCTTTAACTCTAGTGTGACAAACCACCCTGCTAATTGTGACAAATCACCCTCAAGCTCACTCAGGTGTGATCGACATTATGTCGCTGAAAGAAAAGACTATATGAGTCGTCTGGCGGCCTTTCTTTTTCTCGATATAAGACAGGCGCATTGGCGTTCTGCTGTTAATCTCATCGACACTCGCCTGCAGGAACCGACGGCGAAAGTCCGGCATACGCTGATAACTTTGCGGAAGCTGATAGCGCTCCATGATCCAGTCTATTTTCAGGGATACCACGCCAGAGCCATCCGGCTTACGGTACTGGCATAGTGACTCGTACAGGCGCATGGCATAGGGATTTGTGATCTCTTTCGTTTCACTTAGTCGGAACTGTGTGAAACGGTTCTGAAGGCCAATAAAGAAAGGAATGAGGTACGGGTTAATATGGACGCTGTAAAGCCCTCTGGAGGGACTATGGGCACGTTTGATGAACCAGGGAAAGGACTCATAACCTTTTTCTTCCCCGGCATCCTCTTCAGGCCGATAAAAGACCACTTCTTTACCCGCGAATCCCTTGAGAGCCTGACGGATATCTTTGCTGGCCTCGGCGGAGGTCAACCCGAAGGTTTCAGCATACTTGGCGACCTGAATTTCACATATCCCGTCATGCTCCTGGAGCGTACCGTCAGATTTTCTGATCTGGTCCACAAAGAGATAAAGCATACGCTTTTGATCGCGAGAAAGACTGTATGCCGCCTCAGTCAGTTCGTTTGACTGGACAATTCGCGGGCTATTCTTACGTTTTTTATGGTTGATAACCGCAACTTCCGTCATGACAGGTCCGTGTAAAGTGTGACAGGAATTTAGATTGTCACACTAATTGAAAAAGAGTCAACAGGTTGGGATAACTTTGTGGAATACAGCAAATCATGAGGGCAATTTGTCACAGGGTTAAGGGCAATCTGTCACCCTTTAAGAGGGAGGTTGAGGGTGATTTGTCACACTGAAAGGGCAAATTGTCACAATGATCCTTCTCAAACCCGCATGAATAAAGGGCTGAGAAGAGTTCTAAAAAGGTAAACCTAACAACCTATTAAAAAGATCTTATAAAAATATGTCCGTGGATAAGTGGATAAACTTTAAGGAGCTAACCTTTAGAATTCGAGCGTAAGCAGAATTTGTCAGTGCAGTTCCCTGGTGCTTCCTCGCTCACTCGCGGGCTTCGCCCTGTCGTTCGGCTGCGGCGAGCACTACTGGCTCTCTCTGAAAAGCGAAATTTAACTGATCCTCGCTATGGGGATATCTTTCCAGCGGGTGGTGTACGCAGGGGAGAGCATGTCGCGTTTCATTTGCCATGATGGCGCTATCCCTCGTCCGGCAAACCAGACCTGTCCCAGCCCGGAATGATTAATGCCATCGAGAACCTTCATCAGCTCAGCGCTGTGAGGACGTGGAGGACGTTCGTCGAACAGCTGCAGCTGCGAAACGCCTGAGCCGGTGAAGTCATTCAGCATCACACCGGCTTTGGCATACCGGTGCCCATCCTTCCAGATACGCTCCAGAGCCGTTGTGGCGGCCGCAATGATGTCCCGGGTGTCCTGAGTGGGGGTAAGCAGTTTCTCCGTGGCCACGTTGCCGTAATAAGGCTCTTTAACGGCGAACGGAGACGTTTTGATGAATACGGAAATATGCCGGCAGTACTGGCGCTCTTTACGCAGCTTTTCTGAGGCCCGTTCTGCGTACTGACAGACAGCCTGGCGCAGCGAATCGTATTCAGTGATCTTCTCGCCAAAACTGCGGCTGCAGACGATCTGTTGTTTAGTAGGCGGTGCTTCCTCAAGCGACATGCAGCTTTCCCCGTTCAGTTCGCGCACTGTTCGCTCGAGAACGACGGAGAAATTTTTCCGGATGAAGGCCGGGTTCGTCAGGGCCAGATCAAGCGCGGTCCTGATGCCAAGAACATTGAGCTTGCGTGCAATACGGTTTCCCACGCCCCAGATCTCTTCGACCGGCTGCAGTGAAAGCAGTTTCCGCGTTCGCTGAGGATTCCCCCGGGTCAGGGCGAGCACGCCACGAAACTGTT
>OIES01000089.1_pt1 | contig 50641 bp, 35 predicted proteins | sample 1581811 | NCBI WGS metagenome assembly OIES01 (sample SAMN03281021, study PRJEB24777) | human gut metagenome | isolation source: fecal sample PR177 from 1 month old male Malay infant, vaginal delivered... | reverse complement strand
CACCTCCCCCTTTCTTGCCAGCCATTTGGTAGAATATCAAAAGGTCTATTAAAGTTACCTTTTTATAGTTTAAAATAAATATCAAATGTTTTTCAATTCACTATTGACATTTCTTAGCTGGACTGATCTTATTTCCTAAAACTAACTGCTCTGCCCCGCTGATATCATGGCGGGATACTTCCTTATATACCGTAAGTTTTCTGTTCTCCGGCATGTTCCAGCCATACCTTCCCCCCTCCTCTCTCATGTCCCTCCTCAAAGATGAACGATTCTGTTCATATTCCCCATAACACCAAAATGCGAATACGCTCTTCACGCATCCGCATTCTTCCACCTCCCGCGAGCTCCAAAAAGCCATTGAACCGCAAGGATTAGTCCATGTTTTTATTATACCATGCCCGGATTCCCAACGAAAGCAGTGACGGCGAATCTGACAAAATTGTCAATTTCACTCTCTTACCGGATAGTCAGGCGGTACCCCTCCGGGCGCATGGCGTTTAAATGGACCGCGTCCCCTGCTGTTTCCAGCTTCCTCTTCAGCCTGGCCATCATGGCATAAAGCGCCTGGCTGTTCCCGTTTAAGGGCTGTCCCCATATCGTTTCGAAGATGGTTTCCTTTGATATTATTGTTCCTTCATTCTGTGCCAGAAGGAGCAGAATGGAAAACTCCTTCACCGTCAGCATTAAATCCATTCCATCCAGGCACGCGGTACATGGCGTCATCTGGAATGTCAGCGGACCGCAGGTAAATGTATCCACGGGCTTCATCCGCTTCATGATTTCATCCCTGCGCCAGAATGCTTCGATACGGGCCAGCAGCAGCTCGATGTGGAACGGTTTGTTTAAGTAGTCATCCCCGCCCGCACGGATTCCCTCTAAGGCTTTCTCCACCCCCGCCACGGAGGTCAGAAACAGGATCGGGGCAGCCGTGCGTTCCCGTATTTCTCTGCAGAAATCCACCCCGCTGCCGTCAGGCATAAGGATATCCAGTATAATCGCATCCGGTTCACACCGGGTTAAGTGTTCCCTGGCACCGGCCAGAGTCAGCGCGGTCAGGACCCGGTAGCCGGAAAGCCGGAGCGCACGGCTGTTGATATTGTTCAGGTCCTTATTGTCTTCCACCAAAAGGACGGTTTTGGTCTCATTCATGGTTCATTTCCTCCTCACAAACAGGCAGGGTAAATATGACTTCAGTCCCTTTCCCAGGCATGCTTTCAATCCGGATGGTTCCCCCAAACCCTTCTATGATTTCCTTACAGATAAAAAGTCCCAGACCTGTTCCGCCCGGATCATCATGGGCACAGCGTTCAAACGCATGAGGCAGGAATTCCGGCGAAATGCCGCTTCCATTGTCTGACACGCGGACACAGATGCTGCCATCCATCTCCTCGGCGCTGACACATACCCGACCGCCTTCCGTGTACCTTCCGGCGTTGGAAAGCAGGTTAAACATGACCTGGGTCAGTTCCCCCGGGCTTCCATACACAGCGGGCAGGTCAGAGGCTAAGTCCAGGGACAGGGCTGTACCACGCCGCTCCAGGATGGGCTGGCAGAGCCTTGCCGTCTGCTGGATAACCTCCTGAGGGAGAAACGTTTTCTTATGTTCTGCAGCCTCCCGTGAAAGGGTCATCCGTCTTGCTTCCTCCACCATCACGGCCAAACGGCCGGCCTCTGAAGCGATGGCGTCCAAGTCCGCCGTGGTCTCATCCCCCAGGCCCTTTAACCGCAGCTCCTTCACCGCCAGCTCCGCATACCCCATCATGACTGCCAGCGGTGTGCGCAGTTCATGGGAAAGGGTGTCCAGCAGGTCGGCGCGCAGCCGCCCCAGCCGCTCCAGGGCAGCGTTCTCTGCCAAAAGCTTCTGTTCCTTCAACCGCACCGCGTCCATTTCCCGTATGGTTCCTATGAATACCGCCGTCATCTGCAGGAACACAAACAGCAGAAGCGCCATCTCAGACAGCGGTGCATTGGCATATGCCCCATAAGGAGGAATAAAAATATCCCGGTAAAAGAGGATATCCCGCACGGCGGCATACATCATACCTCCTCCCCCTGCCAGGAACAGCCCCTGCGGCAGGGAGACCCTGCGTATTTTCATGGCTGCCCTCACAAGGACATAGAGGATGGTAAGCCCCATTACAGCCTGATAATAAATCAGAAGCCGGGAAATAGTCATGGAATCCAGGACAAGGTGGCATCCGATGAACAGACCGGAGGATACAGTCAGGAAGATGCGGAACCATTTCTGCATGGTGTCCGGAAACATGACCTCGAAAATCAGCACATAGAGCACCGACGCCACGGCCACGGTTATGTATTCTATGGAAAAAGCAGCAAACCAGGAAAAGCCGGGGAACAGCGCAGTCACCAGTTTGGGACCGGTGACCGAGGCGCGGAACACCCAGATCAGACAGAACAGCGCAAAGTACAGATTGGCCCGGTAGCCCTGAAACAGCAGCCACAGGGTAATGTGCACCAGGAACAGAGTCATGAAGCAGCCCGCTAAAAGCGCCGCCACCACATAGGTGCGGGAAACAAAGGCGCGCATCATGGGGATGGTCCCCACCACATATCCGGACTGGCTCTCATTTTTCCGGTGGGCGTAATTTGCCACCTGCTGGACCAGTTCAATCACACCATCTTCCGCCTGGACCGTATAGGAAAACAGGACATCCCCTTCCACGGCGGCCTCCTTATCTGCACCGGGAGTTCCGATATCCTCCATCCACGCCCCGTTTATATAGACACGGTCCGAGGAAAGGGGCGAGCTTTCAGACACCACGTAATCCGTCCCCGGCGGGACGAGAAGACGGATACGGCTGGTTCCATACGAGGCCGTATGTCCATAGGTATCCACCGTTTCTGCCTGGTCCTCGCGCTCTGCAAATTCCTCCGGCGTCAGCAGGGCGTTGGGGATATACTCTACTTTTCCCGTAAACCGTACATTTGTTGATGAAAAATCAATTTCCCGCAGATCCCATATGCCATTCTCCGACCGGACGGCTGTAATGGGAAGACTCCCCTGTATCAGCCATACTGCGGCGCAGAACATCAGCATCAGGGGCAGGGCAATCCAGAGCAGCTGCATTTCAGAACTGCTTATACCGGTTCTTTTCCTGTCCTCAGTGATTTTAAGCCCTTTTCCCACCATCCATTTTCCTATCATTAGTTTTCTCCTTCCAGCCATATACTGCTGCATATCCCGGTTATCAAGATGAACGATTTTGTTCATCTTCCTTAAAACCAGAAAATGCGAACACGTTCTTCACGCGCTCGCATTCCATTTATTGGTTTATATGGTTTTATCATACCAGAATTCTTCCTGCAATGAAAGACTTAAATCATTCCTGGTTTTATTCCTGGAATCATCTTGCGGAGAACATCAGGGTAAACACGGTTCCCTGACCCGGCGTGCTTTCCACCGCCACGGTCCCGTCCATGGCTTATATTAATAATAAATCTGCTTGTCAATCATAATAGTCAGAATATCGATACATTAGTAACAGTTCAGGTTACGTTTCACTCCCCGCCGGCGCGCCTGCATCCAGTTGAACCTCCAGACGCAGACAGCGCCCTGCGGCAGGCACCAGAACAGGCACCAGACATTTGTCCGCCCATTCACAGGCAAAGCTACTTCGGTTCGCCGTTCCAAACACCGTTCTGATCTACATACCATCCGTCAATCCAGGTATCTGTAAGCATGATCCCCTTCTTTCCGTCCGATAATGGATTAAAATAATACCATTTCCCTTCGATCAACTGCCAGCCTGTCTTCATGCCTGTGTTGATGTCAATATAGAAGTATCCTCCCAGAACCGGATCGAATACAAAACCATTCTTTGCATAACCTGATGCTCTGCCTACGCGGGCGGCCGATCCACCGCCTCCGCCTCCACCGGATGATCCGCCTGATCCACCGGCCCCGCCTGTACTGCCGGAGGATCCTGACGCGTGCTCAGACGCTCCGAATGCATACCAACTGCCGTTTACCAGCTCCCATACCGGCTGCTCATAAGTACTGCCGTCTTCCGCCGTTATTATGGTTCCCTCTGCTACTGTCCCGTCCGCATACCGAAGCCGCCAGCCTGTCTCATCCTGCTCCCATTTAGAATAGCCGCTTCCGGCTCCGGTAATGATTCCATTTAAGGCATCTACATGGCCCTTTTTCTTGTCATACGTTACAGTCTCTCCGGAATCAGAGTCATCATGGGTATCACTGTATGTTTCAACGAAAATCTTGCAGCTAACCGAATATCCGCCGTCTTCTGTGGTGACTGTAATGGTTGTATTTCCCCTGGCTAAGGCCGTTACCCTGCCGCTGCCGTCCACCGTCGCCACCTCCGGATTCGCGGATTCCCAGCTTAACGTCTGATTGGCCGCTTCCGCCGGTTCTACCGCAGCGCGAAGCGTCACGCTTTCCGGTGCTTTGTTGGTATAGAGTTTATATTCTGTCCGGTCCAGACTCACACCTGTGACCGGTATGGTTATTACCGCCGTTTCCACCGTAACGGTGCAGACTGCTTTCTTTCCTCCGTCCTCTGTCGTGACGGTGATGGCGGTTGTTCCGTTTCCTATGGCGGTCACTTTGCCGTTTCCGTCCACCGTCGCCATTTCCGGATTCCCGGATTCCCAACTTAGCGTCTGATTCAGCGCGTCTGCCGGAAGCACCCGGGCTTCCAGCGTCACCTCTTTTGGCGCCTGATTTGTATAAAGTGTGTATGTGGACTGAGTCAGATTCACATCGGTTACTTTAATCGGAGTAAATTCGGCTAAGGCCGTAACCGCCCGATCCGGCATGGTAAACCTGACCGCAGGGCTGGTCTCCCCGGTATTGTCCACAAATGTTACTTTCGGAGTGAACGACCAGCGGTTAAACTGATACCCTCTGTCCGGTACGGCCTCCGCCAGAATGCGTGTATCTTTTTCATACGTTCCTTCTGTCATGCCCTTCACCTGGCCCCCAGCCCCGGCCTGAACGGTCAGAAGATAAGACGGCCTGGGCTCTACCGTGACTGTCACTGTCATGGACGCACTGCCTATTTTATTAGATGCTTTTATGACCGCGGTATAGGTACCCGCTGGCAGTCCTTCCGGAATCCGCAGTTCACCGCCGGAAAATGATGCCTGTGCCGTGTTCGGTTCAATCTTAATATCGGGCACAGGAGAGCCTGAGACGGCAAAGGACCTGACCTGGCTTTCATACCCCTCAGTAAGGCTTATGGCCGCGCTTCCGTCCGTTTTCCCGTCAATCGCGGGAGCTGTTCCCGATACCGCTTTCACGACGCTGTCTTCTTCCGGCATAACAAATGAGGCCGGCGTTTCTTCTTCGTTAATAAAACTTACCGCCGGGCTGGAAGACCATCTCCAAAAGTTCTCTTTCTGATCCGCCTCTACCCTTACCTTCACGCCGTCTCTCACGATACCTTCCTGCCAGTAGCCCTGTTGGCCTCGCGGATCGTCATACCCGGACACCCTGCCGCCTTCAACGGTCAGCCCGGAATAGGTTCCGCCGATATTGCCTGCCCAACCATATATTCCCGTCTTATCGCTGGCATCAATGATTTCGCATTTACCAAGATTTACTGATGAGGCAAAGGCCCCATGATTCTGCATTTCCAGCACGGCTCCGTCCGTAACTGTCAGGGAGGTATCGTAGCCCACCCCCGTTCCCACATCAACATTGAGGCGGTCAGAAGAATTGTTCCGCGCGATAACATGGGTTTTCTCTCCGGAAATGCTGATGACAGTAGCCCCCATCACGAACCCGATGGCCGGAATATCGCCATCGGTTTGAGCATCAACCACGGCCCTGCCCCGAATGGTAATCCTGCCAGGCTCCGTATAATTAGTGTTGGTGGTACCACCGCCAATACCCGCTCCTTTTAAACTTCCGGCGACAACATGAGCATCGTCCTGAATCGTGATGCTTGTTTCAGAGTTGCCCGCCCCAATACCAATACCCGGACCGGATCCACTGCTATATGCCGTAACCTTAGCCTCTCCCTGAATTATGATACCGTCAGTCGCTGGATCTATTATACGTCCGCCACCGATCCCCGCATTGCTGCCTTTTGCCATAACTTCAGCCTTCCCCTGAATACAGATAGCCCCGCTAGGGAATCCAAGTATTGATCCTATGCCTGAGGCCCCTTCTGCCTCCAGACTTCCATCGCCGTCAATCACAAGTTTCGTCCCACCCGAAACCTGCAGGCCGGCATTCCATATGCCGCTTTTTAAGCTGTTTTTGCCTGATAACGTCAGGCTGACCATGTTATGTCTTCCTATTGCGAAAGCGCCCTGATAGTTTTCCGCGACCTCAATGACCGCATCCTTCAACAGAATATTGGCAGTAGTAACGTCTTCAGACACGGTAATTACGGCGGGGTAACTATTATCATTTTTCAGTGTCCCGTTCCAGGTACCGGTGATCGTATAATCTCCGCTCTCCTTCAGCGCGAAGCCCTCACCTTCGGTATACTCCATTAATCCGTTCCCGCTGCTTACCGTCAGGCCGCCCTCGGTTATGCTGTCTGCATGCGCACTTACGGCGGTGTCTTCGGCCGGCATGGTGAAGGATGCCGGAGTTTTGCCCGGGCTGTCAAATTCCACTGCCGGGTTGGAAGTCCATCTTAAAAATCCCTCTTCCCGCTCCGCCTCTACCTTTACCTTCACGCCGTCTCTCACGATACCGTTCTGCCAGTAGCCCTGTTGGCCTCGCGGATCGTCATACCCGGACACCCTGCCGCCTTCGACGGTCAGCCCGGAATAGATTCCGCCGATATTGCCTGCCCAGTCTGAAGTTACTCCCGGGTCACTGCTGACATCGATGATTTCGCATTTACCAAGATTTACTGATGAGGCACTGGCCCCATGATTCTGCATTTCCAACACGGCTCCGTCCGTAACTGTCAGGGAGCTATCGTAGCCAGACCTCGATCCCACATCAGCAACAGACCAATCAGAAGAATTATTTCGCGCAGAAACACGGGTTCCCTCACCGGAAATGTTGATAACTGTAGCCTTCGCGTACCCGATGGCCGGCACACTGCTGGTATCGTTTTGAGCCTCTACACAGGCCCTGCCCTGAATGGTAATTCTGCCAACATCCCACCTCCCCAAAGAGCTACGAGCATCGCCACCTCCAATACCTGCACCCCCTGAACTTTTGGCGATAACATGAGCATCCTCCTGAATCGTGATATTCACTGCAAAGCCGTTGCCGCACGCTCTTATACCAATACCCACACCGTTTCCCCTGCAATTTGCCTCAACCTTAGCCTTCCCCTGAATTATGATACTGTCAGAGTCTATAAAATCGTCGCCACCGATGCCCACCTTGTTGCCGTTTGCCGTAACTTCAACTTCCCCTTGAATGAGGATAGCCCCGGCCATAAACCCTCCTATGCCATAGGCCCCTTCTGCCTCCAGACTGCCATTGCCGTCAATCACAAGCTTCGACCCATACAAAACCTCCAGGCCGGCAGCCAGACTGCCACCTTTTAAGTGGTTTTTGCCTGATAACGTAAGGTTGACCGTTCCATTACCACCTGTTGAGAAAGCACGCTGATCGCTACCTGCGACCTCAATAGTCGCGTCTTTCAACAGAACATTGGCTGTAACGCCGGAAGACACGGAAATTACGGAGCGTTTGCGGCCATCATCTTTCAGGATCCCGTCCCAGGTGCCGGTGATCGTATAATCTCCGCTCTTCTTCAGCATGTAGCCCTCACCCTCGGTATATTCCACCTCGCCGTTCTCACTGCTTACCTTCAGGCCGCCCTGTCCGGAGATGAACTCGGCCCGGACCGTCCGGTCTCCGCTCAGTGTGAACCCGGCCTGCTTCCTGTCTTCGGACTGGCTGGCTCCCTCCGGCAGACCCTTCCAGCCATTCGCCCCATACCCCGCATCCGGGACTGCGGCCAACGTCACGGCATGGCTCTCCGGGTTATATCCGGTAACCGCCGCTCTGCCTCCCGCCGATGACTCCACCGTCAGACGGCTTTTATCGGGAGCCGTAAAAACAGTACATGGATTATCCGCGAAGTCCAGCTCCGTCAGGGCGCTCAGCCCTGTTAAATCCAACCCTGTCAGGCTGTTCCCGCCGCAGGCAAGCTTTGTCAGGGCCGTTAAGGCCGACAGATCCAGACTGCCTGTCAGGTTCTTATCTGCCAGGTCCAGGCTTATGATTCTCGCCCCCTTGGCACTGCCGTCCCAGGTAACGAAGCCGCCCCATTCCGAAGGGCTGTCTTTCTTCGCATTTAACTTGTTGGTTTCTATGATTCCGTTGACTGACTCCACGTCTGCGAGGTTATAGTGTTCATCCACAACCTTCTTAAATGTACACTGTACAATAGTCTCCTGGCTCTCTAAGCTGAAGGCGTACAGCAGCTTATCATGCGGGTTTTGTATGGCGCCATCCGGCAGCTGGGTCCATTTTTGAAACTCATAGCCGGCATCCGCATACCCCTTCACTTTTATCGAATTCGTGTAAGGCTCATATTCTTCGACTCTTATGGTACCGCCGCCGCCCTCAGGCGGAAGAATGGTCAGTTTATGGCCGTTCACAGCGATAAATTCAGAAAAATCGTTGCCACTGCAGTACGTAGAATTGAAACGGGGAGTCAAGCCGGTCAGGCCGGTTAAGTCAATCTTTGTCAGACTGTTCCTCTCGCAGTGCAGCCGATACAGCTGATCAAGCCCGGTCAGTGTCAGACCGCCGGTCAGGCCCCGGTCATATATATCTAAGCCGGTTGCCCGGTTCAAGTTATCTCTTGTCTGCCATTCCACAAATTTCCATTCTTTCAGGCTGTCCGGCGATGCTTTCAGTCCATTCTCTTTAATCATCCGGTTGATCACCGCCACGTCTCCATCATGGTATCCGTCACCGTCCGCATCATCTTTCTTGGGTTCGAAGACGGCCCGTACCTTCGTCTCCTGGTCCGCGAGGGTGATGGATACCGGATTCTTACTGTCAGCCGGGGCCGGCAGTCCCTCCCAGCGCTGAAACTGGTAACCCAGGGATGCATCAGCCTTTAACTCTGCCTCACCCGTTCCCAGGGTGTAGCTCCGCATCATCACGGAACCGTTTTCCGAAGAATCCACGGTCAGTTTCCGACCCTCCGGCGAGGTAAAGGATGTAAAAGGATTGCTTCCGCAGGTTAAGTACCTCACCTTCATGCCGGATAAGTCCAGGGCCGTTAAACGGTTACTGCTGCAGTTCAGAGAAGACAGTTCCGTAAGCCCCGACACCTCAAGCGTCCCCGTCAGGCCCCGTTCCTGTATGGATAAACCGGTGATCCGCTTTGTACCGCCTTCAGGCCCTGTCCAGGTTAAAAAGCCTGTCCAGGATGACGGAGCGTCCGAAGCCTCCTTCAGGCCGTTCTCTGCTATGATCTTATTAATCACCGCCACGTCACCGTCATGATAACCATCGTCGTTCTGGTCGTCGTCACGGCCCATGACCGCCTCGGCTTCCGTCTCCCCATCCGGGATCACAAAACCGGCCGTGGCGCCATTCTTCTGCGCGCCGGCGGGCAGTCCCTTCCATTCCTTAAAAAATTCCCCCGAAGCCGGTCTGGCTTCCAGCTCCACCTTATTGGAAGCTAAGTCATAGGAGGTCATCCATACCCGGCCGGAGGGTTTCACGCGCAGTATACGCCCGTCCACGGTCCGAAAGAACGAATACGGATTTCCGGCACACTCTAAGTCTTCCAGCTTCTGCAGACAGTCCAGCCCCTCAAGCGCCGTTAACCCGTTATTGGCGCAGGACAGGCTTATTAAGTCCGTTAAGTCCGCCACGTTCAGTTCTCCTGTCAGGTTCTTACCGCTCAGTTCCAGCCCGGTAATCCTCTTCGGTTCCACCGTGCTGCCGTCCCATGCGGCAAAATCCCAGCCGGTTATGTCACCCGGTTCCGCCTTCAGGCCATTGCTCCGGATCATGGTATTGACCGCCTCCACATCGGCGTCATAATAGCCGTCCTTGTCCGCGTCCGCCTCTCTTTTTATGACCGCTCCCACTTGAAACTTTTCTGTTGTCTGAATCTCGAACGTAATGGTCTGACTCGTCTTATCTGCCACCGCCGCCCAGTCAGGCAGCTCCCATGTGTCCAGATAAAATCCCTTTTCCGGAAGAACCTTAAAAGTGACCTCGTTTGTTTTCCCGTTATAGCTTTCCAGGCTTATCTTACCTCCGGTCTGAGAAGCAGCGATCTCCACTTCGATACCGGCCGGAGTAAAGAACGTCTTGATTTTATTCGATCCGCACTTCACCGTTTCCAGCCCGGTATACCCGGACAGGGTTAATCTCTCCAGATTATTTCCCGAGCAGTCCAGATAAGTTAACCCCTTCGCCTTGGAGGGCAGTCCCAGCCCGCTGAGCCCGTTATTTGCGCAGTTCAGATAAGTTAAGGCATCCGAATCGGGCAGTATCAGACTATTAAGCTGGTTATACGAACAGTCCAGTTTGGTCAGCTTCTTCTGATCGCTTAAGTCAAGACGCGTAAGCTTGTTTTCCCCGCAGTCGATTTCCTTTAAGCTTGTGCTCTGGTTGCCAATGCCCAGATCTGTAAGGCTATTCCAGGAACACTTCAGCACTTTCACATTATTGCTCAGGACCAGCCTTGTTAAGCCGCACGAGGTACAGTCCAGGGAGGTCAGGCTATCCACCCAGTTCCCTTCTCCGGCCAAAACCAGCGACTTCAGATTTTGATTATAAGAGCAGTTTAATTCCTTTAAGCCATTCACAAGCAGCTTGATCGAAGGCAGATTGTTCTGGGAACAGTCAATCTTCTCTAAATATCTAAAACCTGTCTTGTTGGCATTGTCTAAGTTCAGCCCTTTTGCGAGCCCTGTATTCCGGAGTTTCAGCTCCTTAACTGCATCATTGTAATATATTTGGGAATACCCCCAGGTAACGTACTTCCAACCGGCTACATCGCGATTGTCGTACTCCAGTCCATAATAATTAAACAGTTCCTCTGCCGCCTTCACATCTTCATCTAAATAACCTATAGCCCTTACCGAAAACATCTCCGGGTTTCCAATCCGCACGAATATCTCCGGCAGTTCTGCCCGCTCTGCCAGAGTATAACCTTCCGGAAGAACAGGGGTAAAGACATAGACGCCATCCTCTCCTTCATAAGGAATATCTGCTTCCCAGACAACTCTGCTGATAACGACAGGCTCCGGCTGCCCTGACGCTGGGTTTTCTGCCGCATCTTCCGCTGCCCTGCCGCCGGCGCTTTCCCTAAAGCCGTATGCCGTAAGCGTTTCGGGCAGTTCAAACTCCTTCCGCTCCGTGCCGGCCGGGTACGATTGATCCCGCACCTCTTCCGCCAGTTCATCAAAATCCGTGATGATAACGGTATCCCCATCCGGTTTCTCCGGTCCAACGGTCTGTCCGCCGTCCTCCACGGTTACCGTGATCCGCGGCAGCCGCGCTCCTTCGGAGAGGACATAACCGGACACAGACGCCGTAAAGACATACTTCCCAGCCCGGTCACCGTCATACTCCGGAGTGCTGCCCCAGGACACGTCCACCATATCCCAGAACGTGCTGACCTTTATGACCGGTTCCTTATTTCCGTCATGTTCCGGCTCTTTTGCCCCGGCGTTGCCGGGAGTGGCTTCCTCCCCGCCGGTCATACCGGAATCCTCATCTCCTTCCGGCTTCTCTTCCTCCGAATCCGGAGTTTCCTCTGACACCCGGTAGATCTGAGCCTTCAGCTGATCCGGCAGATCCAGTTCGGAAAGTTCTGTCTCCAGCGGGACCGTCTGCTCTGCCGTATCTTTCTCAAGGGCCGCAAACGATGCAACCACCCCGTCCTCCGGCGTATCCGCCTCTGCCATTGCCGCCCCCGGCATCTGGGTGACTGTTATTGCCGCAGTTAAAAACAGGGACAGCAGCCGTTTTCTTTTTCCTTTCATCTTAACCCCTCCTAACATACTTATAGATAAAGCCGCTCTGTACCGCTGATATTGGCACAGAGCAGATGAACAATTTTGTTCATAACCTTTAAAATGCAAAAACGCGAACACATCGTACACGTATCCGCATTCCCTGCATCCATTATCAATATTACGCAAAGCATTGAAAATAAAGGCTTATCTTTTATTTGATTGTACCATACCGTCTTTCTTCAAGGAAGTAAAAACAACGAAACTGACAAAAATGTCAATTTCATGCTGACGCATGCTCCGACGTTCCGAATGCATACCAACTGCCGTTTACCAACTCCCATACCGGCTGCTCATAAGTACTGCCGATATAGGAGGTGAACTGCCAATCCAGGCACAATTTTGCTGGATGTGGACCTGCTTACAGGACATGGAAAATGCTGCAGAACCGTGTAATCATACAGTTCTGCGGCCTTTTTTACACGGAATCTCCAGTGATCGGTACAAACGTTGGCTATTTTATTTTTTTGCTTTTGCAATGGCTTCTTTTCTTGCATAAATCGCAGCAATTTCCTTTTCAACATCCTTCGGCGGGTAATGCAGGCCGCTTCTCAATGCCTGTACCATCTGCTCAGTCCGGTTCCGGATTTTCTGTTCTATCCCGTCTTTTATAAAAACATTTCCAGTCTGTCCAAAAATAAGCTGTACCTTATACTTTACGCAGGCATCATAGACCTGTTTCACCCACTCATAGTGAAGCGGCCTTGAGCCGAGATAATTTTCCCCGCCTGCAAGTACAGCCTCGATCTGTCCGGTGGCAAGATATTTGTCAATCTCTATCTCACCAATAAAAGGTTTTAGACTTACCCATTTGTGCTTAGACGGAATTTCCAGTAAATATGGCATTCTTTCGTCCAAACGCTTTTGATTTTCGCAGGAGACAGAAAAAGTAACATTGTCCCAGCCATCGCCCCAATCATCAGGCAGACATTCTTTAATTCTTTGCGCTCTTTTCGTCAAAAGTGAAAAGGTTACATCGGTTCTTTGGCGTATGAAGTCCCACGCTTCGCCGCGCCACTCGTCCGCTTCCTCAAGGAAAAAGTCGCTTGTCATACACACGCGCACAAACGAACCGCTTTCTAATTTGTAACGACCGGCTTTGTCCTTTTTTACAGGGAAGTTGAAGTTGGATTTATTTTTTACAACCTCATTCGTGTCCCGTCCATACCTCTTGTCCAAAAAGTATGCGTAACAGTTTTGACAGCCTTCACTACATTTGTGACAGCCGTGCCACGGGTTCCATGTTTTATCGTTTATATCCATCGTCCATACTCCTTTTCAGTTTTACTTTTTGGTATTTTCTTAAACTCATACAGTCACACAGATGATACCAAATTGCTAATGATTGCCGGGACTGCAAATTTTGCCAGCGTCTTTCCAATCGGAGCAAAGCCCAGCGGGGTTTCAAATAGACTTTGTTCCTCATTCATTTTTCCGCCCCTCGATCTGCTTCTAAAATTTTATTTGCTTTCCCCGCAAGCCTTACCAAATTGTCAAATTCATCTTGTCCCATCTCTTGAATCAACCGTTCAAGATGTTGGTTCAAGTCTGTTTTTGCGTTTTCTACCAATGCCAACGCCTTTTCAGTGGGCAGAACATAGAATACTCGCTTGTCTTCCGGGGATTGTTTCTTTTCGATGTAGCCTTTTTTTGCCAAGTCGGTCAGGTGGGCCGTAATCATTGGTTTTGATACGCCTAAAAGCCCGGCAAGTAATACGGGAGTATGTGGACCGGGTGTTTCAGCAATAATGTTAAGCACCCCCATTTCGCTGGGACGGATAGGAAGATCCTTTTTTAGTTCCATATAGTATTTACTGAACATGGAAAGAACTGCGTTTGCTGAAAAATATTTGTTCATTGAATCACCTTCTTTAATAGTTAATGTAGATTAATTACATAATAGTTCATCTACATTAACTTGTCAAGAGTGCAAAAAATATAATCGATTGCTTTACCGGCTGAGAGGGAGATGGTCTCATGTTCAGGAGAATCCCTCCTGTATATGCGATTATAAAGCCATAGCTGCCATTTTTCTGGAGATTGGATTCCATCCTCTCATGAAAATAGTCCCAGCATGAGAGGGATTAAACTCTCACGCTGAGACCATCATGGAAAACCATTGTTAATTGTAAATAAATTTTCGGCCTCAGGCTATTCGGTCCGTCTGTGCGGAATCGCCTGATACATAGGCTATATTGGTCATTTTACTGGCCCGATTGCACAAGCTTCATCTGCTGCGCATCAAATTCCGCCATTATTTCGTCTACACTGCGCCCCTTATACAGTTCCTGCACCATGACGCAGGTAGTTCCCCATTGCTCTAAATCAATTTCCGGATTAGAGCCGGGCATGGCTCTGCCTGCCTCCACATTTTCATAAGCTGTGGCAAGGATTTCCGGACGTTCAAAGTCTATATCCTTTCTAGGCGGAAAACCGCCGCTGTTTTTTAGTAAATCCGCTGTAACCTCTTTGGACGTCATCTGATCGGCAAATTCTTTAGCCATCTCAAGATTCGCTGTTTTGCTGCTGATACAGATACGCTGCGCGGCATTAAACAGATTGACCTGCCCATATTCGTCTGTTGGGAAACCGATGAATGCCATCCTGAATTCGTGTGTCCCATAAATCTGGTCCTGGATGGCCGTATCATAATGGACAACGAACGCTGCCTCCTGATTCAAAAATTGCTCCCTCTCATCTCCCGCTTCTGCATTCCTGGCAAAATCCACATCAAAATAACCCCGGTCCATCATTTCCTGCAGGAACTCAAACCCCGGCCGCATATACTGGCTGATGGTTGTTTCCCCACTGTTGAGTGCGGCAATCTTTTCCCCGCGCCCGTCCTCGATATAAAGGGAAGCAAGACCCTGTGTCAGCACGAACGTCTCCATCCACCAGCGGTTGGCAGCCAGGGGCATGATCCCGTTTTCCTTCAGCACCTCACAGCAGTGCAGGAACTCCTGTTTTGTCCTCGGCAGTTCCAGTCCGCATTGATTCAAAAGATCCTCATTGACGAACAGTCCATAGCAGAGCATCGTCATGGGCACGGAAATAACCTTTCCATCGACGGTACACTGGCTCAGGGCCTCTTTTGTTAAAGACTGCACAGATGTTAAATCCGAGAGGTCTGCCAGGTACCCTTCCCGGTACATTTCATATGCCACATCCGGATTCATGATATAAAGGTCATCCCCCATGTTATTTCTGACACGGTCACGCACGACATCATCATAGCTTTTTTCCTGCGAGTTCATAGGAGTGTAGGATTTGTAGGATATCCGGATATCAGGATGCGTATGTTCAAACTCATCAATGGCCATCTGCATGGAATGCATGATGCCTCCCTCCCGCACCTCGTTTCCCTTGGCCGTTGAGGAAAAGAATACAAGCTCTTCTTTTACCGTTTCCCTGCTCTGTTCTATAATATAAGCCTTGTCTTCCCTCCCACACCCGGCCGTCAGTCCAAGAACCATGCCCACAGCGAGAAATACCGCCATTTCACGCCTTATTCTTTTAATCATGACTTTCCCCCTCTTGTATGTCGTTATAAAGATATTTTTTTACTTTTTCATAAAATTCCTGAACATCTAAAGGCTTGGCTATATGATCATTCATTCCGGCCTTCAGGCATTTCTGCTCATCTTCAAAATAGGCATTGGCTGTGACGGCAATGATTGGAATCTTTTTCGCGTCCGGACGGTCCAGCGCCCGGATATTCCTGGCAGCTTCTAACCCATCCCACCTTGGCATCTGCATATCCATCAGTATGACATCAAAATGCCCTGGACCCGAATCCCGGAACTTCTCAAATGCTTCCACGCCATCCGCCGCACACTCTACACTGGCATTTGCCATCTCAAGAAATTCATAAGCAATTTCACGGTTCAGTTCATTATCTTCTGCCAGCAGGATTACAGTTCCGCTGAAATCGCATACTTCCATTACCGGAGCAGCAGCCTGATTAACCATTCCGGCTGACTTGCACCTAAATTCGATATCCACATAAAAAACAGTTCCGACCCCTTTTGTGCTCTCTGCACGGATAGTCCCTCCCATCAGGGATACCATGCTCTGGACAATGGAAAGTCCCAGCCCTGTCCCATTTTGTGTGCGGACCGCCTGATTGTCCTCGCGTTCAAATGGTGTAAACAACTTTTTCTGGAATTCTTCACTCATCCCGATTCCATCATCTTCAACACAGAAATGCATCAGACAGTAATCATTTCCTTTGGATGGATTCTTTGTAACAGTAAGTGTGATATGGCCGCCATCCGGTGTATATTTGACGGAGTTATTAACAAGGTTCATCAGCACCTGGCTGAGCCGTGTGCGGTCCGCAAGCAGCTCCACGCCGCCAGCCTGGTTTTGTATGACAAACCGCTGATTTCTCATGGCCGCCTGTACTGAGACGATATTGTTTAAATCATCTAAAAGACCACCCAATCCAAACCACTCCTCTGAGAGGGACATCTTCTGGCTTTCTATTTTTGAAATATCCAGGATATCGTTAATCAGGCCAAGAAGGTGCTGGGAGGACGACTTGATTTTATGCAGGCAGTCCAGCACACGGTCCCGGTCATCCAGCCTTGCTTCCGCAATCTGGACCATGCCCACCACAGCGTTCATCGGCGTCCGGATTTCATGGCTCATCTGGGACAGGAAATCAGATTTTACGCGGCTGGCATTCTGTGCTGCCAGGACAGAAGCGCGCAGCGACTCCTGCATCTGCTCTTCCTTGGTGACATCCAGGATTGACAGGATGCATTTCCTCTTATTATCCAGCACAATATAGGTGGTTTCTATCTCCAGATATTGCGCGGCTCCTGTTTCCGGGTTGTCCCATATGGTCCGCTCCATAAGTTCAATTCCTGTCTGGAATGTCTCCGGACGCAGGATCTGAAAAAGCCTGCTGTTTCTATCCTCCTCTGTCAGTAATTGAATGCCAGCGCTCCCATTAAGCATCTCCCATTCAATTCCAAGAATCCGTTTGATATTATCAAATGCCAGCTCCAGTGACCCTGTACCGCAGTCGTACAGGAGTACCACATGGTCGATGCTTTTTGCAATCCCATGGAACAGATCGATCTGGTATTGACGCACCTTCTGGTTCTTACTGCTGTACCAGGTATAAAACAGGAAGGTAAGGGCAGCGGCCCCAAAGATGAGGATACTCGTGGCCGCTATGGTCTGCGTCACTGCATTCCCCTCGCTCTGGATGCTTTGTTCCGGGATGATACCGCACAGATACCACTCACCGTCATCAACCGGCCAGAAATATACATAGGAGGATTCATCTGAGACAATCATCTTGGCTATGATGCTCACCCGCTGTTCAATCGCACTGCTGATATCCTGCTCTAACTTCTCATCCAGGATACCGAAGTCGTTCAGAAAGCTATGCAGATCATATTTGCCTGATATGATAACCTCTGTGCTGGTGGGTTCGTAAATAAAACGGAGTGTATTCGCATCCAGGATATAAATCAGACCCTTATTCTGATAAATGGAGTCTGGCAGGATATCATCATACCGCTCCATGATGACATCCAGATACAAATCACCTGTAAAATGCCCTTTCTCATAAACAGGGCATTTGATTGTGTAGGTCCATGCACCTAAGTCGCTCATGTAAACGTCTGTTATCTCTCTTTTTGCAGCCTGCATCCCTTCCCAGTCAGGGAGGGATTTTATGGCAAAGGCCATCCCCTGGTTGCTGATACCGGTATCAGAATCAGCAGGGACAAAAGAAATCCTTGCAAATGGGCTGTTTTCCTGCATACGCTTTAAAAGACTGACTGTGTCCTTATCCGACGAAAAAAAATCCGTAAGGCGATGGGCTGTGGTCACATCATTTCTTCTGATTTCAGCAATGCTTGATTCGATTACCTGGACAATCTCCCGCACATTTTCCGTGGCCGACTGTTCCATCTGCACTTCAATCCGTGAGGAAAGAAAATAAATCACAAAGCCAAGAAGTGATACAATCAGCATTGGTACAGCAACCCTGCTTATCAAACGTTTCATATCCTGCTCCTTAATATTCTGTATATTCCACTTTAATTTCACAATATTGGACTGTTCATTAGGGAAAACCAGGTAAATCCTCCAGCGGACGCGGCTTAGAAAACAGATATCCCTGGGAATAATCCATCCCGTTTTCTTCCAGCAGGGCCTGGGTCTCTTCATTTTCAACAAATTCCGCTATCGTTTTTAAATGGAGCTGCCTTGCCAGGAAAATAATCGTTTTCAGCAATATCATGTTCTTTGATTGATCCTTCAGGCCGTATATAATACTGCCATCCACCTTGATATAATCCGGCTCCAGGCGGATAACCTCCTCTAATGAGGAATATCCCGTACCAAAATCATCCACGGAAATCTTGCACCCGGCCTGCCGCAGCCTTTTTACAAAGACCATGAATTCCTCCGATTCCCTGAACTCCTCACTCTCCACAAATTCGATCGTAACCCTGGCAGGATTCAGGAATTCGTTAAGCCGCCTGAAAAACCAGTTTACAAAATCTTCTGAATTGACGTCATAGGCTGAAATATTGATGGAAACCGACTCCTGCCTGTCCGCAAAATCACTCAGCACCCTGTCTATCATCATATGGCTCAGGGTTGAATAGAGGCGGTATTTTTTTGCAATTTCTAAGAACACCACCGGACTGTTGACCTCACCGTCAGCCCCTATAAGGCGCATGAGCGCTTCATAGTAATGAATCTTTCCGCCATGATTATCCCTGATACCCTGGTAGTATGGCACGACCCCGTCGTTATAGATGGCATAGTTCAGCAGTTCGATTACCCTCAGCTCCTCTGCGTAGGAAAGCGTCAGGCTGCTCTTTTCATCGCAGACCACAAAACGGGACTGGATATCCTTTGTGGCCTGCAGGGCGTTCAGCCCGCCCTGCAGCATATCCTTCTGCTGCATGACCACCACAAACCGCGCCATCTGGCTCAGTCCCAGCGTCTCCGACTTATAAAAGTGGAAATTCTCGTAAATCTCCCGCATGATCTGCTCAAAGCGCGTCCTGGTCAGCGCCTCCCTGCCTGCCAGGAAGAAGATGCTCTGGGTGACACAGTAGAAGGAAATGTCGCGGTCATATTGTCCCTGTACCAGAAATTCCTGTATTCTTTCCAGAATCTCCAGCGTGTTGTCAAGATAGGCATCCAGCCCGGCGAAGGATATCAGCATATCGTCATTTTCCATCTGCATCATACACAGCTTGTTGAATCTTTCCCGCTTCCTGTCCTCCTTGTACTTCAGCACATTGGATATGCGCAGACGCGCATCCACATACATATGCCTCTCTGTTTTCAGACGCTGGTTTTTCAGTTCCGTAATCAGGTTTCGGCTTTCGGCGCTAACGGCTTCCTTCTGCCGCTCCATGACGAACCCCATCGTTTCCATGTCATCCTCAATCTGCGTGAATTCATCCAACGCAGAGATATCAGGCATAAGAAAGCGCTTATTTTCCGCGATTCCGGTAACAAGACAGGAGCCGTTGAAGAATTCGTTCTGACCGTTTATGAAGCCGATCTCCCCCATCATAAAGATGCCGCATACTTTGTATTCTGCGAAAGGAAGCAGCTCCCATTTGGATGAATTGCTCATATAGAGCTTTCGGAACAGGCAGGTATATACAAAGACACATTCCACCGGCCGCTCCATGATATTCTGGCAAAGGGCATAGCAGTCGCGGACACATTTGGAAGGGGTTGTATATCCGATCCTGAATTTTGTGCCCGGTTCTATCTGGCTGAAATAGAGCGCCAGGGAATGGGCCTCTTCGTCATATCGCGTGAACCGGCCCGCGGTGCCGTGCCCCTCAAGAATCATCTGGAACCGGATCAGGTGGTCGTTGTCCGCAATGCTTTTCCAGTCACCAAACGAACGCATGTCCTCCAGCGCAAGATAGCGGTACATCCATTGGGCCGCGGGTTCGCCTTCAATGGTCTTAATCAGGCACCCATCCGTTCCGGTGACCGTAAAAACGGGGCTGATAGGCTCCTGCGCCGTATTGACATCGGCAAAACAGACAGCCTCGTCCCCGGTGACGGAAAAGGCCAGCGCCGTACAGGACTCTACCCCCTTATCCGTAAAGACAAAGCCCGGTGTATTGCCCGCTAAAAGGTCGCCGGCAATCCCTCCCGCCAGGTGGATCCTTGGGGAAATGGCATTGATTTCATTGACAAAGCTGTTCACATCGTAATAGCGGTCGGAAAAGAGAATGTGCACGGTCTCATTATTTGCATTCCGGAACGCACGGTGAACCTCCTCCGCCAGGGAACAGGCTGACTTTCCTTTCCATGAAAACTGTCTGACCTGGATTTTCAGGTGCTCGTACTTTTCCACCAGCACCATGGTTTCATCCTCATACTGTTTTCCCTCAAAAATGATTCCGGCCGCCGTGGAACCGATGATATGTGCGTTTGGCAGGACTTCCCTGATGGCCCTTGCCACCGAGACTGCGTTATCCTGACTGAGGCATGAGGTGAAAATCTTGACAAGGCAGACAGCTGAACGTTTAAAATGGTGCTCCTCCAGCAGTCTGCTGAAACTCTCGATATCTTTATAAATCTGATTCACTGAAATCATATGGTTTTCACCTCTTTTTCTGAATAATGGATGATTTCTTCCATGGTTCCCTGGTAAATACACCAGTCATTCTTGCCGGCGTTTTTAGCCCGGTAGAGCGCTATATCAGCTTTTTGGTACAGGCTGTCGAAGGAGTTGCCGTCCCAGGGCGCCACGGCAATCCCAATGGAAGCATAAAGCGGAACTGTGACAAGGCTGTCCGAGGCGTGAAGGCGCCTGAACAGTTGGTTCAGCTTCCGCTTCAGGACAGTAATCTCCGCAAACTCCGATAAAGCGAACATGAATTCATCGCCCCCGAGCCTGCCCACAAAATCTTCCTGGCGGAAAACACTCTTCAGCGCCTTCGCAACTTTCTGAAGCGCGGCATCACCAATGGCGTGGCCAAATTCATCGTTGATTGATTTGAAATTATCCACATCCAGAATCCCAAAAATAATCAGACGGCTTCCGCTGCGCGCGGAAAGCGCATTATCTGTCAGAATACGGAACGTCTCACGGTTATAAACCTGCGTAAGCCCATCCATTTCCGCATGGCTTTTAAGATCCATCTCCGCCTGTTTCCGCTCATGGATGTTTTCCACGTACCCCTTGCCAATGAGATGGTCATTCTCCTGGTTCCGCTTTACATGCAGCACAAACTGAGCCCATACAGGCTCCTGCCCCGGACGGCTGCAGAGGAAATCAAAGCATGTGTTTTCCTCCCCCTCCTCATAACGTCTTTGCAGGTTCACCTGGTCCAGCATCCACTCAATCCTTCCGCGCTGCCTGGCGTCCACCGTATGCTGGTACAGTAATAATAAAAAATCGTCATAACTGTTAATCTCGTCCGGCGAAGCCGGATCCAGCCGGCTCGCATCGAGGTCCAGCACACGGCCGGATGTGAAATCAATCACCATATTCAGCAGGGTTTTCTGGGTTAGAAGCTCTTTTTGCAGGTTCATCCGCTGCAGCTCCTTTTGAACAAGTACATGCTCCGTGATATCAGTGGAAAATCCAATGGCTTTGACCGGTCTGTGGCTGGTATCATACTCCGTTAAGTAGGTTATTTTTTCCCACCAGTACCCTGTCTGCTCCGCATTCCTGACCCGGAAGATGCCCTCTGCTTTAGGCTCCCCGGATAAGAGCATACGGTACATCTCCGAAAACGCCTCAGCGCTGGCGGGATGGACATATCCCGATTGGATCAGGGAATCCGGGACATTTTCAATCATGCTGGCCAGCCCATGCATTTCAATGGAATTATTCCGCTGATAAATGCAGCGCTTTTTTATGTCGAAATCCCACAGGCTCATACCGCAATGCTGGATTGCAGCGTCAAGCTGTCTCCGGTATAAATCAATATCATCGCGCAGGGAATCCGCGGCCGGCCCTCCACCGCCCTCCATTTCTCCGTTTCCACTCAATGGGGATATTTGTATTTGCACGATGGAGTATTGACCGGCTGTCCCAATAACCACCGAACTGACACGCAGGGCGCAGGAACCACGGGAATCCCTGTGTGGCAGGACACAGTCGCTGACCGTGCAATAAACGTTCTTTACAGGCTCCGTGATAGAGAAATCAACAATGTCGCACCGGAGGAACGGGATCCTCTCCTCCGGCCAGAGCGTATGCAAGGCGTCTTCCCGCCCAATACTTTTTTCCCCTTTTGTGATGCAGATGACGCATACATCTTCTGAGAAATAGGAATTTAAGTCTTCCAGGAAATCCCCGCAGAACAGAACCTGTAAAAATAAGGTCATAAACGTTTTTACTGTTTTCATAGGCCCAGCTCCCTTGATTCAATCAGTATTTTATTATATCCTTTATTCCGGACTTATCAGACGGTTCCATGCATTTATGCAAAGGAATAGTAGTTTTTGTGACTTTTTTTAACCCGGTACATTGCGTTGTCCGCACATGTAACCAGCGTCTCCACCTCAAGACCGTCCTTTGGGTAGATACTGATTCCAATGCTTACTGTTATCTTCAGGCTGATTCCCGATGATGTCTGCAGCGGTTCCCTGGTTTTACGCAGAATCCGGTCACAAACCTGATTGATTTCCGATTCACCTTTAATCCCATCCAGAATCAGTACAAACTCATCTCCGCCCATTCGTGATACCGTGTCACTTTTTCGTACCGAACTGCACAGACGTCCGGCAACCGCTGTTAATACAATGTCACCTGTTTCATGCCCATAGGTATCATTGATTTCTTTAAATCCGTCTAAATCCACAAAAAGGACGGCAACCATGGTTTTGTTCCTGCCCGCATGGAAAAGCGCTCCGGACAGAATCTCATGGAACAGCCGGCGGTTAGGCAGACCTGTCAAAGGGTCGTGATTTGCCATCTGCGCAAGTTTTGCTTCCGCCTCTTTACGCACCTGGATTTCCTCTTTAAGCGCTTTCGTCCGCTCATCCACCAGAAACCGCAGATGTTCATACAGATAAGCGTTCTCCAGTGAAATGGCCAGCTGGGCTGCAATCGGAATCAGATTATCCTTTCTGTGCTGGTCAAACACTCCGGCAGCCAGGTTGTTTTCCAGATACAGAATCCCTTTCAGCTCTCCTTTGCCAATGATTGGCATACAAAGGACTGATTTGCAGTTATTTTCTTTGATATGGGAATCCTTTCCATAAATCCTGGAGGCCGCCGCATCGTCCAGAATAACGGTTTCTGATGTTCTTTCCACAAACGTTACAATGCTGAACGGAATATCCCCTGTATCGGCAACCCGCCGGGAAAGGATGCATGTGTCCTTCAATCCCGTATGCCCCTCCGCTTCTATTTCATACTGCCCATCCGTCTTATTCAGATAGTATATATTCTGCGCGCCGGCGCATTCCAGAAGGACGTAAATTAACTTTTCCAGAATTCCCTCCAGCTGTAATTCCTCCGAGATAGCCATGGAAGCCTTTAATACAGATTTCATATCCAGGGCTGTAGTCGTATAAAGGGTACTTTCTGACTGGTTGTACTGTTCCGATTCATCATACTCCGGCTGCATGATCAGCTCCGGATACCGGTGTTTCATTAGGTCACACTTACCCTCCGCTCCCCATATGGCGTAAAGATGATAGGTTCTGCGCAGGTAATACTCTGCCACGGTCCTGATTCCCAGTTCCTCATAGCGCAGGGCAATCAGGTCACTTATGATTGCGTGATGAAGATTGCCCGCATGTTTTTTCGCATTCTTCAGGGCCTCCTCATAAAGAGACAGAGCTTCTGCCAGCAATCCCTCCGCAGCCTTCCTCTCTGCCTGGATGGCCAGATAAAAATGGCCAAAGTTGCCGAAGGCATCATTTTTACGGTTTTCCAGCCACATCTGGTTACCATTCAGGATCTCTGCTAATTCCAGCCTTTTCTGTGGTTCTTCGCAATATTCCCCTGAGGACAAAACCTTGCAGATTGACAATGAATACAAAAAATTATGTAATGCAACTGGATAGAAACCGGTAATATAAGGCATAAGCGGCGCGCTGTAACAGCAAATTTTGTAGGCCGTCCCATAATCCCTGTAAATAACTGCAGTCAAGGCCCGCAGCACATAAAAATAACACATCGCCATATGATTATCAGCAAACTGTTTGGCATGCTCCGGTTCGGAGAACCCCTCTCCATCGAAACTGCCTTCCTGTCCCAGCTCCCCGCGCACGCTCCGGCAGAACTGCCGGAAACTGTAAAATGTGCCGAGCGAATGGTAATTCCCTGTTTTTTCAGCAAAGCTGATGGCGGGACCCACCTCACTCCAAAGCTCATCTACATGGGCTGATGTTTCCATAAGCGCGGTCATGGCGGTAAAGTATCCATAACAGGCATATTCAAACTCCCCCATCAGGGTGTTCCCTTTGATGGATTCCCTTGCATAGGGAATCACATTGGCGATATCCTCAAACCAGTGGCATGTATGAAGGGCGAAGAGATGATAGATGCTGTGGATAACCTCTCTGTATTGATGCTTTTCCGCCAGCAGCATCGCGGTTTTCCCTGCTATATAAGAGGTTCTGTAGTCCCCGCACAGTTCTGCCAGAGGCACCATCAGATTGGAATACATCTGTAGTCCGTATGGGGTATAGCCATAATGGAAAATCCGTCTTGCAGCCGTCAATATGGTCCAGAAGGAATAGAGCGGATTAAAAAACAGTCCCGGCGCACACAGGCGGTTCAGCAGCTTGCTGATTACAAACTCCCTGGGATCTTCTGCTTGCTCCTTACTCAAAATATGATCTTCACCAAGGGCTTCAAGCTCCTGATAAAACAACTCCGTCTCACGATTCAGGGTCTGTTCCATGTCCTCCCCGGTAAAAGGTACCCCAAGCTGGTCCAACAGGCCAATTCCAAGTTCAAATGCATCCTGATACTGTCCCCTGTTTGAGAGGCTTGTGATATGCAGGCAACAGCTGTCTGCCAGTTCCTCAGGATTTTTCACCATGCCGCAAAGTACTCTATATATACGGTCACATTCCTTCACGTTCACCATGTTGCACAATACTGCATGGTATTCCTTGTAAACCTGTATGAGAAAAGAACGGCTCTTATCACCCTGAATCTCCGGCTGTGAAAGCAGAAGCTCCAGATAGCGGGCCGCCGTGTCAAAAGCAGATACCAGCCCGCACCGTTTTGCCGCCCTTAGCAGTATCTTCTGAATGTGAAGTTTCTCATCCTCATCCGGCGTTTCCCCAAGCCCTTTCGCATAGTGGTCCGCTATCCCGAACAGCCGCTCTTCCATATCATCTTCTGCAAGAGCCCTCTGCTCATAACGTTTTCCCAGCTGATAATGGATACCGGACCTCTCCTTTTGAGGCATAAGCTTATAGAACGCTTCCTGGAACCTGTCATGGGAAAACTGGAACCGGGACTGGCGGCCCGTATCCGGATTCTTCTCTATGGGAACCAGTATTTCCAAATCTACGGCCACAACGAATCTTTTAACAACTTCGCCCTCCGGCAGGCGGCAGAGAAATGATACGTCATTCACCGCAAAGTTCTGTCCAATACAGGCGCCCGCGGAAAGAAGCGGAAGTGTCTCTTTGGGAATCTGTTCAAGATTGTTCAGCAGAAAGTCCACGACATTTTCCTGCGCCGGGCAATTTTGTATCTTCTCTGTATCCCAGTGAAATTTCCCCGATTCCACATCCAGCGTTATATATCCCTTTAAGCTGCACAGACGCAGGAACTGTTTGATGTAAAATGGATTGCCCTTGGTTTTCCTGTAAATGATATCCGTCAGGTATGAGACCTCCTCGTGGCTGGTCTTTAATATGTCGCCTATCATCTGAGCTGCACTTTCCATATTCAGCCCCTTTAACTTGAGCTGGGTGACTCTCCCTTTTCTTCGGATTATTTTATTTAGACTGTGTATAAGCGGATGCGCTTCATTTACTTCGTTGTCCCGGTAACAGATAACCAACATCAGATGGCCTATTTCATCATTCCTGATGATTTCCTCCAGCATCTCCATGGACCCCATATCAGCCAGATGTACATCATCCAGAAATATAATCAGCGGATGCCCGGGTGCCGCCAGAAACGACAGAAGCTTTCCCAAAACAGCCTTAAAACGCACCCGTTCCTCAAGAGGCGTGAAATCCCCAGGAACTGGCTGGCTGCCGGTCAGCAGAGATAGTTCAGCTATCTTACTGGTCAGAAGCCCTGTATCACTGCCCAGAATTTCTGAAAGCCCTTCCTTCCATCTTCTGATTTTCTCCTCCGGTTCTAAAAAAACCATATTGCAAAACTGTTTGATTGCCTGGAAAAAGCCATAATAGGGCACATTCCTGTGGTATTGGTCAAATTTACCATAAAGATATAATCCACCGGCCAGCAGGACCTCCTCCTGGATTCCGTTCACCAGCGAGGTCTTACCAATACCGGAATATCCGCTTATGGAAACAAGGATTTTGGCGCCGCCCATAACCTCCTTAAGGTCACTGTTCAGTTGGGCGGTTTCACTTTCACGCCCATAGAGCTGCTGCGGAAATTCAAAACGCCGGCTGAAATCCCTCTCGCCCAGTACAAATTTTTTCTCACTGACACTTCGTTTTATATCATAAAGAAGCCCCTCACAGCTAAAATAGCGGTCCTTCGCCATCTTAGAAAGAAGCTTATTGATAATTTCCACAAGCATGGGCGGTGTGTCCGGACGCTGTACAAGAATATCAGGAGGTGTTTTTGCAATATGGGAAAACACCATTTCTGTAGGTGTCTCCGCTTCAAATGGGCAATGTCCGGTCACCATCTCATAGAAAGTAATACCAAGGGAATAAAAATCAGCACGGTAGTCAAGGGCAGTATTAATCCGGCCTGTCTGTTCCGGCGCCAGATAGCGTAGGGTGCCTTCTATATTATCAGGCTTGATTCCCTCTGTCTTTTCATAAGAAAAAATGGAGGATATACCCAGATCCAGCAGTATCACATGGCCCGACTCTGCATCGTAAATCACGTTTGACGGGTTAATATCCTTATGTATGATACCCGCCTCATGCAGGGCGCTGAGTCCCTCTATCATCTGTCCTGCTATCAGATAGAAATCCGCCCATCCCATGCCGCCATGCGTAATCAGCTGCCTCAGCAAAATTCCCGGACAGTCTTGTTCTTTCAGATAATAGCGTCCGTCCAGTGTTATCTCTCCAAGGGCTTTTACAACATGGGGACTATCAACCATCTGCATCATACTGTATTCACGCCTTAATCTTTCAGCCGATTCAGGAGTCATTGTGTCTTGACCGCCGGTTTTTAAGATTACCTGCTGCCCCGTACCACATTCCCATCCACGGAAGATTCTGCTGTTCTGCGAAGCATAAATTTTTTTCATATTCACATACTGCTTATCCTGCATTTTTTCTCTCCCAAACGTTAAAACCGTGATAATATCCCGGGTAGCTAACAGCAAAGCAGTGCAATTATTAAAACAAGGCAAGCACTGCTTCGTTGTGGTGCGGCTCATGGCAGATAATTACCAAAGGCCGCAGTGTATTTCACTTTATTATAAAATTCATGTATGAATATCTATAATCTTATTTTTCTGGTTATTGTGGGCACAGTTCATCAGTAACCCATTTATGGGTATATCTGTTGTCTCTTCCTGTGGTCATATGAAATACGCTTCATACAACCATCATAAACACCGGGATAATCACCATTTAGATTATCTGTATATGGATCCTTTCAATCTAAACTATGCTACAAGATCTTTTAGCATCTGAGCCTGCCCGGATAACGCCTCACTGGAAACGGCTGCTTCCTAGGCAGTGGCAGTGTATGTCTGAACCACGCTGTAAATCTGGTCAATCTCCCGGGTTATCTGAGTTATGGAAATGGCCTGTTCACTTGCCTATCCGTTCAGCCAAAAGGAACCTTTTTCTTTCCGTTTCTTTTCCGATTCCCCCAGTACGACTTCCGTTTACTGGATATATTTTTTCTATTTTGTATTCATCTACGATGGGAAGGGTTATTTCCCCAGTCCAGTCACACGTCCGGCAATTCCCCCTGTTTCACGCACAAGCAGGGACGCGATGAACAGCAGCGCCTGGTCTCCCACGCTATGACCATAGTCTGTGTTAATCGTCTTGAAATCGTCCACAGCCACAAACAGCACAGCCATGGGCGTACCGTCCGACTGGTGACGGTTGGTATCTACCAGCATAATACTCTTCACATATTGAGTGGCCTGTACGCGTGAATAGAGAATATTATCGAGTTGCATATCCTGATCCAATTCCCCGTGCAGAGCGGCCTGGGATACATCCATACTGCCCAGAATGTTCAGATTGTTTCTCTGCTGCCCACAAAAATCGTCCATTTCAGCAAGCTGCGAATTTGCCACGGCCTCAAGACTTTCCTGTACTACTTTTTTCAATTTGGCATTATATGTAAATGTAAGCAGCAAACTGAACAAAAAAGGACCACTATTAAAACGATGGCCATCTTTATCCTTTTAACTATAAGCAAAGTTTAGCATAGGAATCTTAGGAAATCAAGTTGAAGAGAGATGAAAGAACTGATATAGTGAAATTAATTTGAAAAAGCAGCTATTAATAAAAATCTCTGCATTTTTCTCTGCATATCAATAATGAGAACGTTTCCATGAAAGGTGACCAAACTGGTGGGGCGGAATAAATAGCTATATTAATATCTATACCAGAAGATTACTACGCAGATATTTAACGGCTCTTTTATTTATGGACAGAAGATTCCTTCCCAGAGGGAAATCTGCCAGCGATACAACGCGGGAATCACTGCAGTCCGCAAAGTGATGAAACTGCTTGCTGAAGAAGGATATATCCGCACGCCGCAGGAGCAGCCATCTGTGGTAGCTTATCTTTTATGCCGGCGCATCAGGATTATACTGCGATTCCGGAGAAAGGAGTGACAATTACTTATATGCTCTGGGCAGATATACCGGTAGCAATTCAAAGAAAATTGAGGACATCCATTGGTTAGAATAAAAGGGCATTCCGAGCTGTATGCCCGGCTGGCCATGACCATTGTATGCAGTATAGTTACCGGGGAGTTTGACAACGAACAGTATTTACCCTCTATCCCAAAGCTGATGGAAGAATATGGCATAACAAAAAATACTGCAAGACGGGCGCTTAGCCTGCTCAATTCCCTGGGGATTGCACAGACAATTGATAAAAAGGGCAGTGTGATAACCGCGGAAGGCGATACTTCAATCGCTTTTATCCCAGACGGCCTGGGGTGTTCCCTGGAAAACAGGCTTCTCACAGCACCGGAGGACAGAATAAGCCCATTGTCTTTTCAACTGCTTATCACAGCCCTTAAAGCCCAAAGGAGTGACGTCTTGCCGAATGCTTTTAGCAATGCGTTTACGTTGGTCTAACAAAATGTCTGCGTGGTATTTTCAAAATTCCACTGTTCCACATTGGATAAGTGGAAGAATCTGAAATGCTTCGTAAGTAAAAAATGTCAGAATACTGCTATTGGTGAAGGTATCGCAAAATCATTAAATTAGAACATGATTAAACGGCGCCCCACTTTATAGGTACAGAAACGGAAGGATTCCCCTTATCTGCGGATATCCTCCCGTTTTTGCGTATTTTATAAAGCAGCATTTGCCCATGACATACTGGACAATTCTCAATATCACAACCAAAATGATGAAATCCTCCTGCTTTTGCTCCACAATCAGGACATCATTCTTCTTCACGAACCGTACCCGCATACCATACTGTCTAATTTTTATCTTTAAGTAAACGCCCCATTAGATTCTCCCTTTATTCTTCTGTCCAATGTTCACCGTTTCTAAAATGACTATGTGAAGGCGGTCTCCCTTCTCCCACCGTTATGACAATAGTCTGACCGTTATCAGATGCATCCGCTGCCGGCTTTATATCCATGGCAGTTTTGGACTGGGATTCCGATTCTAACTCCGCTTCCGTTACAGCAAACGCTGGCGTCTCTGCTCTCATCGCCGCTGTGACACCTGCTTCAGGCTGTGCACTGGGACTTTCTTTCTTCTGACTGCTGCATCCGGTCAAAAGCAGTATTACAGCTGCCAGGATATACACTTCCCGTTTCATAATATCTCCTCCTTCTGTACTTTTAACCTCATGCCTGTTTTTTATTTATCGTTTCTATAATGTATTGAAGTACTCATTCATCGGCATCGGTTTTGCGAAAAGAAGGCTACCCCTAACGGAAGATATAGCCGTTATTTTTCAGCGACTCCTTTGCCTTCTTCCAACTGGGATTTCCATTCTCATCTGTCAGCATGTAATATGGGCTTTCAAAGATAGAGATGATGTTCTCCGTATTCACCAGATCAAAATCAACTTCCAGAATAATGGAAATCGTAAGGCTTACGGAATCACTTTCCACTGTCCCTTTTATCCCATTAAGCTCATCCAGTTCTCCAATTGTGGATTCATACTGTTCCAGATCTTCAAGAAAGGAATCCTGTCTGCCCGCATAGAAATATGTAGTTTTTTCAGTACATCCGGTAACCTGTCCGTCATCCACCTCCACTTCGTATGAGATGATGGAATCATAATTTTCCTTTTCAGCAATATAGCTGTATTTCCCCAGGTCTGCGGACATATCCATACGTTCCTGCCCTGTTATGATTTCCTCAGGATGCTCCTCGGAAAACTCCAGGTTAATCCATGCAGTATCTATTCTATCATATATATCTCCATAGGTTATTTCCATAAATTCCAGGTCTTTTGGCACAAGGAATCCCACATACCCCTCCACTGTACCTCCCTGGTATACACGGTCAATTCCATCCTCCTTAAACACCGATTGGGGTAGGACGGGGTTTCCAATTACTCCTCCGCGGCCGGATAAAACCGTAAAGTTCCGGCCGTCAAAAGATGGGGCAGCGTCGGTTTCCATGGAATCAATCTTCACCTTGATCTTCAGAACAACCGGATCCATGTACAACTTCTGGTAATGATCCGAATAGTAATCATCTTCTAAAAAATACGCTGCAGCTTCTCCCCTGTAAGCTTCCAGCACCTGTATGTTCCCGACAAACGGAGCGTTCTGCCGGTACGCGGAAGACGGATTATAATCCAGTTTTATGGTATCCTCCAGACCATACGGATTTTTCCAGTCTCCTTTTGCAGATGACGTATCCCTGATAGGATTTTGCTTTGGGATTACGGAAACATACGGCTCCTGGTCATCCGGAAGCTCATAGGCCTGATCTAATTTGAAATACAGAATTTTGTCATTCAGGCTTTGGTAAAGCATCATAGGCGAGGGGTCGTTTTTATCGATTACATAGCCAAACCAGCCCTCTGATGAACCGCCGGGCATAACAGCAGTAATACTGTCATCCATAAAATCAAGGGAATCCTCAAAATCATATTCCTGGCCTGTATTGCTGTTAATCACACGGCAGTCTCCCACATAAAAGTCCAGAAAGGATTCCTCCAGCATGTCAACCGATGGAGCATTTACAGTTAACTTCACAAGCAGGAATTCCTGATTGTCCTTCAGATTCCGGCTGTAGTATCCATAACTGTCCAACCGGTTCAACTGCTCATCAACCTCAGATCCCCTGAGTATCTCATCTACCCTGATTTCAATTTCATATTCACCGAAACGAGGGGATTGGCAGTACATATATCCGTATTCCCCTATAGGCAGGGGGGTATTGAACGTACCCATACTGAAAGCAATATCCTTCTCCCCGGCATTCAGCCAGTCCGATACCATAATAGGATCATCCACCAGTTTCCTGTCTGAACCGGTGAGCGAAGTTTTAAACCACACGCCTTCATTTACACTGGGCATAAATACAATATTGGGCTTCTCATCCTCTTCATCCACAAGATAGAACAGGCAGCCGGTCTGCGTACTTCCCACGGACGCGTCCCCGAACAGATTGCCTTTGACGAAACGCCTCTGGAGAAAGTAATCATAGGGATTCCCGTCCTCAGATATGAGTTTAAACATATTAACGTCCCTCTGCCCTAACTCCACCGGCGTATCCCCCGGCCAGTCCGTCAGCGTGAACGTAAATCTGGCAACAAGGAGTTCCTGATCATCTCCTAATTCCAGGGGTTCATGATAAGAGGCATAGCCTCCGGCCGCAGCAAATATATCCTCGGCATCTGTACCTCTTACAACATCCTGCAATGTAATTTCTGCTTTAAAACGGTTCTCTTCCTTGGATGCCGACGTACCGTCATATATAACCGTCTGGCTGATGCCTGCCGGCATTTTCTGAGTTCCATACTCCTTAGGTGTACACCCACTGAGGGCTGCCGCCAGCACAGCCAGAAGTACGCATACCACGCTTGTCTTCCGCATTTTCATCAATCCTCCACATAAAAAAAAGTCCCTGAAAGTATATCATATATTCTGCCGGAGGAACAGTATGTCTGCACGTATTTAGCTGTTATATCTGCACGTATTTAGCTGTTTTCAATGGCAGATCTCCGCTGTTGCCGTGGGGGGATATGTAGATGGAAGGCCTTATGGACCGGAACGCAATCAGATAGATGTATTGCGGTATTTTTTTCTGTTATTCAGAGGCGTACACCCCATATACCGCGAGAAGGTATTGAAAAAATGGCTGGTGCCCGAAAATCCCGTGGACAGGGCGATTTCAAGTATACCCCAGTCTGAATAGGACAGCAGATATTCCAGCCTGAAGGTGGTGCGTATTATTAATGAACCCTCTGCCTCTGCCGCCGCCCTCCGCCTTCATACAGAAAGCGGGGATGAGGAAAACAAAATCCTGGTCATAGACTTTGGCGGAGGCACCTTTGATGTCAGCCTCATAGAATACTTCTGCAGTTCCAACAATTTAAGTTCCAAAAGTGCCTCTTGTAGGCGCCTCCTGCCAGTTTGAGCCGTTTCTCTCCTTTCTTGAAAAGATTCATCTAATTCCAAGAACTTAAACAGCAAATCCAAGAGCAATGCTGCCGATAGCGATAACCAGGACAAGATATTATAAGCATAGCAAAAATGGAATTAAATGGCAAGAATACCAGAATTGATGTATGATAATGTTAAGCAGCGACCGCAGGTTAAACATTTTTCATTCTAAGGTATCTGTCTAATACTTATTTGTTTTCCGTCCTCTAAAGATAAAATACGATTAACCCATCCGCCTGGCGGATCCATTTCACAAGAAACTTCTATGCCATTATCGGTGATGTTAATAATAGTAATACCGTCCACTGCGATACTTCCAGAAATCCAAACGAGTTCACAGGCATAATTAAAACAGTACAACTTCTCCCCAGAGGCTACATACAATCTTTCTTTATATTTGCAGAAGTATCCAAAATACAGTGGAACACACGCTCTTTTCACTTCTCCTGTTTCAATTGATATAAAATACACGTTTTCGCCCAAACCGATACACAAGTAACTCATAAAGATATATGCTGTATTAAATGGGTTCCAATCACATCGAGGTACCATCACTTCTAAGAACGGAATGCCCTCTTTGTAAACGGTATAAGCATTATCTGTATTGATAACATTACTGATGGATACACGCCTTATTTTATTATATAAACCAACTCTTTGACCCAAGCTATACCCCATCACAATTCCATCCAATCTTGCAATTTGCATTTTATCAGCCAAAGACTCACAAATCTAATTGTTCATTATACCACAATTCCGAAAGCGTGGAAATAGTGTGTTTTTAGCTGATGGTAAAAAAGCTGGTGGACTGCCTGACGGGGGCGATCAACGTCGTGCTCTCCAATGTGAATGTGAAGCTAGCGGAACTGAACTGGCACAAGCAGGGACCTGTGAAGCGGATAGCGGACTTGACTGTGGAAGCCACCATGCTTTTTATTCTCTAAATTACGCAAATAATAACTTCTTTTATGCTAAATATTTTGAATTACCAAATTAAGATTTATCATATTAAGAAAGTACTGATCGCCGGTATCAGGACTACCGCAAAGAATACCAGCAGATACCCTGCGAAAAATGGTATTTCACCTTTTGCAATATCTCCCATCTTGAGTTTAGACACGCTGGCTGCCGAGAAAATATTAACCGCAACTGGTGGCGTCATAGTTCCAATCACATTGGATATACAGACAATCATTCCAAAATGAATGACATTGATTCCTAATGTACTTGCAATCGGCCACAAAACAGGTACCAACAGTACCACGGTAGCGATACCTTCCAGAAATGTGCCAAATAAAAGCAGAATAATTGATACAATCAGACAGAACATAGCTGCATTCAGATGCATACCGATAATAGAATCAATCAGCATCTTTGATATCCCACTGTATGTAAACAACCACGAAAATGCGGTTGAGGTCGCATTTTACCTGCGTGAAAAGTCTGTGTGTCTCATTATACCATTTCTTCTGCTTATATTCTATTTTTTTATTTCCCTCAGAATGATTTTCTCTCAACAGGAATCAACAGCAGGTCCCCTAAAAAGTTGGTTGTTCAATCAAAAGTCATCTTATTCCCCGGTAGAAACGAATCATCTCTCACCCATTTATAGTAATCATCAATCGGACAATAACCGGCCAGCATCGCTGAAAAATCATAAATCCTTGAAGCTTTTACTCCGGTTAAGTCGATTTGAAGCCCATAGTATCCCTGATAGATTCTCTTAACCCTTGCATTCAGTACATCAGACCATTCCATCTTTCCATTTTCCGTAAGTGTTTTGTCATTCAATTCTATGATTGTCAGCGGCATTACATCAATCCCCTCTGGGAGCGGATAAGAAAACAGTCCTTGATTCGGAGTAACGTCAATACCATACATTTCTGAAAGCTCAGAAAAGCTAGTTCTGGCAAGTTCATCTGGATTTGCATTCCTTCGATCTGTTATGATTTTATCCACCAGTGTTTGTCCCAGTAAAGGTTCAGAAGCCGGTTCATATTCCGATACTGATTCAGGAACACTCTCATCTGGCTGACCGCAGTGTCCAGTTACCCTCTCGGCAGTTCAACTTCATAAATATAGTCATCATAACAGCTTCCTTTCAATTCCAGTTCGGGATAATCAGCTCTTCGTAAGCCAGCTCCACCGATTCAATCACAACATTGCTCTGTGTAGAATTCAAATCCGCCCCTGAGTACTTTGTCACCCAGGCATTGGTAAGCTGCCAGATCAAGCTGCCTCCGGGTGTCTCTTTGGGCTCGCCACCATTAATATCAATCATCTCGATATTGACCGTCTGGCGGGGGATCGCACCGCTCCACTCACTGACGCATTCTTGAACCCAGGTCTTAAACTGCTGATTGAGCATATTTCCCATCTTAAGCGTTACATTGCCGTGCTTGACCAGACCTGGAATCTTCACCGGCGAAAGGCTTCCAGAATTGCCCTGACGGAATTCAATTACATCCACGCTGGCCTCAACGCCGCTCACCTCAGTAAATACCGCCGTTCCGTCCACTCCCGTTACCGTCACTAGAAAGCTTTTTTTTGCTAATGAATATAAGCTTTCCTGATCGTTTTGATAAGCATCTCCTGCTTCTGCATCCATAATTTTGCCACTCCTTTTTTTCATATTTGTTATCCGCTCTTATCTTTGCCCGGCGCGTGACTCGTTTTACCGTACATGACTCGCCTTACCGTGTCTTTATTCTCCCCCCCCCCCGGCTTCCGCCGTGTGCTGCGTGATTCTGAATATTACAAATTCAGCCGGTCTCGATGGTGCGATACCGATATTGCAGAACAGCTGGCCGCCATAATATCGTCCCAGCTTAAGGTAGATGGTCCTATCTCCACAAAATACGCCTCGGAGAAGAAGCCTCCGGTCAGCATACCGCTTCTCCAAAGATTTGAGTCATTTGGCTCAAATACACCCCAGTTGGTGCTGGCCGTTCTTTCCCCCAGATACGGATTCCCTAGCCCGGTAGCGTGCGGATTAGGTTGATATCTATTCTGGATTATACGCCCATCACAGCACTGGACGGAGGAATAATTCCGGGGCGCTTCGCGGCCCGGTCAAATACTAAAATCCACGGGTGAAACATGGCCGTATACGTGCTGTCTGCCATACTGCGGAGCTCGATCAGCTCGCCTGTCTTAGCCATCTGCTTTGGCATATCGAGGACCACTACGCGTCTTTTCATATTCTCGCAGTGGCTGACCAGAGAGATCTCCACCTACAGAGAAGTAACGCCCGGAACAGCCATCATGCTGAACGAGATTATTTTCTAGAAATGCCTGGATACCCGTGCGGTTTCCGGACCCCAAATCCTCGCCGATAAAGGTTCCGTCATTGACCAAAGCCAGAGTTCCGTCGCTTCCTTCCGACAATATAACGCTTCCATCAAATACTCCCTCGCTCAGGATCATTTCTATCGGATTTTTTCAGCCTGTTATCCGGCGTGCAGACAATTTTAACCAGCTCGCTTCTTCTCAGCCGCTTCTCTATGTAGTCGGGGGAAGCCTGGTTAACGTCATTCCCATGTAACGCTCCACGGCCTCCTCATAGCGGACGGAGAAATCTATTTCCAGGGAGGTAACCACATTGACCAGCACAATATTTTTATCGACAGGGTCCTCCGTAAATTCTACTTCCATGGTGACCTCTTCATCATAGATCATCGCAATCCGGTTGATCTCGCCGTGAAACGATACGAGATCCCCTTCCCTGAAACCTGCAAGCGATTTACCACGGTATATCTTATCACCCAGTTTTTCCAGAAGCTGAATTTTTTTGGCAGCTGGTGGAGGCCGATATCATGATCTTGTTGCCCCATTTGCCCTCATCCACTGACCACGTCGAGAACCACTTCACTGGACAGCAGCACCGGCGACGATAAAACAGGCAGAGTCTGTGCGGTTTATCCACAGCCTGCCACATCTGGATCATGCAGAACCAGAAATGGGCTTTTCGTATGTCCTGTAAACTCGTTTCCTGCAGCCACAGACACTGTGTCTTTACTACTCCTGAGAAACTACGTATCTCTTTTCTTAAGAATCACTCCCTTCTTAACTGCCTATTCCATTCTGTCAGGGAGGTCATCCTGCGCATGTTCTTCAAGCTTAACAAGTCCGAAAACTTTACTCCTTAGCGGCCCAATACCCATTCTGATTATGATTTCCTGCGCCTAGCCTTTCGCAAAGTCCTTTTAGATAAGCTCTCCTCTAAACTGGGAGATTCCTTTAAAAGGCTTAAAAATCGACCCTACAAAGATCAGCCTGATGGATATTATGTCAGAGCCAAGCTCAACATGTGTTCTTCTGACATCACCACTAAGTACATCAGCAGATGTTGTGGAAGACCTGTCATTGCCACTTCCAGAATTGATTTCTATGATGGGGATTTTGTGATTTTCTATTATTAGTGCCATGTGGACCATAAAACGATCACATAATGCCTCCCCGTCATTGACTTAATCAAACGCCTGATTGTTCATATCCCTAACAGACACGTTAAAATGGTCCGTTACTACGATGTTTATGCAAAGCACCACAAACAGAAACTCTCCAGAAATAATGATCCGCTCAGATACCCGGAGTATGGCACTTCTATGTTGGTTTTAGAAGTTTACCCCCAAAAATGCACTATTTGAACGATATCGAAAAGTTATAGGATATGGCTAGTTCCATATGTCTTATTATTTCTCTACCATCAGATCGTGCAGACTAAACCAAAAACTACATGGACAACGTCATGGCGAAGTCACACCTTCGCTCTCTTGTTATGCCATTTTTTATTTCCAGTTTATTATACACCATCTTTGCCGATTTTCAAAGTTTAGTGAGTAGATAAGCAGCTTATGGGGCTTCCCCCTCTCAGATCCGAACGTGCGGCTTTCCCGCATTCGGCTCGCTGTAAAGCTTATACATCTACTGCTATCTGTATATACTCGTTTCATGAATAAACTGCAGCTTTATCAAACCATGCGACATGCCAGTCAATTTTATGGGCATTTTCCCATATATGAGGGCATAATCCTTCTTGAAAATTAACATTACTAACCGCTTTGATACTTAAAACATCTTCAAAACGCAAGTTATTCTTATCGATAACTCCCTCATTCCTGTTAATCATAGTCATTGACAAACCATCATAAATAGACAGCTCAGAGCGAAGGCTTTCTCTCCTGACATCATCTATTTTTGATGGTTATCGCTCTGATAACCTGTGAATTCTATAAAATTTTATTTTTCTTTCACCTCCCTCTATCTCCATAAAAAACAGGCAACTTCTTAAAATCACCTGCCGACCAATAAAAAAACTAAGTCTCGTCGGTTAACACCACTTTCTAAAACTTTTTGGTTATCACATTTCCCCTTTAAACGCAGCAAAACCCCGGTCCAAAATCCTCGAATCGGGGTATGTCATCCATACTTTTCCATTTTCGGCCCCATAAAACACAGCTGAAAATCCCATGCCTAACCTCTGGACCATGCAGAATGATCCGAGTATCCCTGGTGGCACCATAGGCTGGTTTTCCAGAGTCTTTATCAAAGTAATATGTTATAATCGAGCTGTAAGAAGTCCCACCCACCAACTATAGAATCTGTTCTTTTACTTCGCCATGATAGACCAGCAGCGCGACAGCCGGCGTTGCTTCATCTAGCTTAACATGGTAGCGCTGTGCCCATGCCTTCTTTTTTGTTACGTCAATCTCTATAATTTTATATGAAGATGAGATATTTCCGATTGCATTTATACTGCCACCATACTCGGGGCTCCAGAAGCCAAGGATTACCGGTTGGTCACACTCCAGAACTTTTTCGCGGAAATAATCCATATCTTCAATATATCGTTCTGCCGCAGTAGCTGCAACAGCCCCATCAGAAACAGCAGTAGATACCTGGCGCAGATATTTGTTTAAAACATCACCAACTGCATAAACGCCCGGGATATTGGTCTCCATCATTTCATTCACATGCAGCCAGCCTCTGGAATCTTTATCCAGTTCCTCCGGCAGCCATTTGGTCTCTGGTATCATACCAACAAAAAAGAAAACGCCATTACATGGCAGCTCTGTGATTTCGTTACTTTTTATATTTTTGATCTTAACACTTGTGACCTGGTCGCCACCACATACTTCGCTTAACACACTGTTCCAGATAAAACTCATTTTCGTATGGTTTAAAGCTTTTTCAGCTGACTGCTTATTGCAATCCAGAATGCCCTTTTCATGTAAGACAATTACTGTCACATGGCTGGCAAATTTAGTGATATACATTCCTTCTTCGATAGCCTGATCCCCGCTGCCGACCACTACAACACGTTGATTGGCGAAGAATTCAGCATCGCAGGTAGCACAGTAAGCAACCCCCTGCCCGGTTAATTCCTGTTCACCTGGAATGCCTAAAATTCTAGCAGAGGTTCCAGTTGCAATGATTACAGCCTTGGCGCCATACTGATGCCGTCGGGTATTGACCAGTTTTATGTCTCCATCTGCAACAAGACTCTTTACCGCCTCCTGTTTTATCTCTACTCCAAAGTTTCCTGCCTGCTCTGACATTTTAGCAGTCAGATCCGGTCCGGAAGAAGTCGGAATCCCCGGATAATTAACAATTTCACGAGTAGTATAGGCTCTTCCCCCGATCGTACTCTTTTCCAGAATCAGAGTATTTAAATGAGCTCGCCCCCCGTATATACCGGCGGCCAGTCCTGCTGGACCGGCACCGATAATAATCAGATCATACATGGAATCCATAGACATAGTCTCCTATCTGCTTAAATCATACTTGATTGTCAGTAACACAGGCATCAATCTTATAGCTGCATTCCACGATGCCTTCAACCTCTGTCATCTCCTTTATCGTACTCATAGAAGCACCTGGCACACGGAAATCATGACAGTCTAGTTTTTGGACCGGAGTCTCCTGCGGAATATCTAACTGCGGAACATAGTCATACGGATAACGGTAAGCACGGTATACCATTTCTCTCATCCCTTTGAAAGGTGTGATAAACTCCCAGACAATTTCCTTTTCAGGTGTAACTTCGAATATACGCATGGAACAGCCTTCACAAACCATCGTATTACCGTTTGGAAGTCTTTGAGCTGAACTAATGAGTGGGCTATAAAATTTGGAATTTGAAACCAGTCCCAACGAACCGCCGCCAAAAGCATTTCCCTTAAATTCCCATACAACCTCCAGCGTCACGGGATCAATTTCCAAAACTCGAGAATGATCCCGTATATCTGACTTACTTCCGTCTCGAGAGGTTTTACTGGGCATTCCATAGCCTGCCCAGCCACCGTTATCGAAAAGTAAAATGTTGCCTTCTCCAGGAAGCCCTTTCGGAATCATATGGCAATGATGCTGACCAATAATCTGGCCAATAATACGCAACTCTTTGGTTCTCGTGAAGTCCGGCCCAATTTGCCATACAATTTTGCCGCTTTTTTTGCTGATAATTGCCATGATATTAGCCTCACGTGCATCCCAAATAATATTTTCCGGATTAAATCGCTCATCTCCCATATCGTACCATCTGTTAGGCCCTAATACACTCATTGAGTTGATATGTAACCAATCGCCCTGGCCACCTCCATTTTCGTGAATATTGGGATTGCGAGCCAACACATTCTTTGCGATTTCATCAAAATTCAATTCATTGAAATGTTTACTCGCATGCCACTCCCAGATGATATCCCCCTCCCAGTCAACCTCAATAAATACATCGTCCAACAGGCGGTGCTCACTAATTTTTTTATTATAAATATCCTCATGACAGAGTATTAAAGTATTGCCATTTTCAGTTTTACACTCCATACCCGGTACGTAATATCCAACTGGGTTACCTTCTCTCTGATAATCATGATGCTGTCTTGCCAGCCATCTCCCACTGCCTCCATCATGAACCAATTCTTTTTTATCATATTTCCATACCACTTTTCCATCCCAATCGACCTGAACCAGATCTGTCTGATCCTGATAGCCATATTGGGGATCACGAAGCCCCAGGCTCCCCATCAAATAGCCACCTGGAAGCAGTTTGTTTGGAAACCCCAGAATACTCTTCCAGCATTTTACAACATTTCCATTCATATCTATCAGGATTGCGCCAATTCCCTGACACTGCATTAAAGTATAACCACTCCATGCCTTATCTGGATTATATATGGTAGTACCCATTGGAAATACACTATAAAGTCCCATCTAAATAAACCTCCCTGTATTAATGAAATAATAATCTAGAAACCGGATCAGATATATTTTTCAATAAGGTTAATATAATCTTCATCCTCATGTGATCCTGCTAATTTTTCTAAAACTTCTCCATCACTGAAAATACAAACTTGCGGAACTCCTTTCAACATCATTTTTTCAAACAATGCCGGTTCTTCCTCTACATCCACTTCATAGAACAGTATCTTATCTTTGTAATCAAGTTCCAGCTCCTCCAGCACCATGTGTATACTCTGACATACGTGACAGCTTTTTCTGGAAAATGTTACAATACACATCTCTTCTCCATTTTCTACATATTCACGGAATGCTGCTGCATTGAGTTTTTTCATGTTTTTCTCCTTTACATACCTGTCTATTAACAACTCTTTGATTTTATATCTGTTTCAACTGTTTACGTTTTACACTGCCATCTTAATATGTACCGATCCTCCTTTTGAATATTTCAGATACTCTTCCTACCATTAACGCAGATACAACAGTTCCAACACCGATTCCACTGATTCGATGAAGATACACCCCTCCCAATACAATGGCAATGATTAGAGTAATCATATCATATACTACCTTAATCCTTCCAAATTCAAGTTTTCTTATCCGGGCAACTTCGTTGACTAATCCATCCGGCGGATTCTGTACCAAATGCATATTCAGCATACAAGCCATGCCCAGACCCGTAAAAAGGATACTTAGGGCAAGCGCCAGCCACCGGTTTATAAACTTTGTATCATCTATCTTAATTATGTATTGCATCATATTGATCACACGGCCAAAGAGTACAGCAACCGGGATTTGCAGTAATATTTTCATGTTCCATATGCTTCTGACTAAAAACAGCTGCAAAGCAATATTTACTAAATGAAACAGCATTGTCAATGTGCCAAATGGAATGTGGGTTATCAGTTCCAGCACAAAAGGAATACTGCTGATCGGGGATATTCCCAAATTACACTTTTTACACAATACAATCCCTAATGAGACCATTAATAACCCGCAAACATATATTGCTACCCGTTTTACCATTTCTCTCCTCAAATCATTCTGCCATCTGTAAAATGAAAAAGGCATTTCTTTAAATTACAAATTGCTTTAAATATCTCTGGCTTAATATAAGAGCATCCTCAACTTTTTCTCTTGATCCTTCAAACGCCTTATCTTCAATTTCAATACATGAGTATCCGTTATATCCAATATCTGTCAGGGCACTGACATACTTGGACCAGTCAACATCTCCTAATCCCGGCAGCTTCGGAGACATAAAATCCAGCGGATATGCCATAATACCTGATTCTTCCAGCTTGTCCTGATACAGTTTAATATCTTTATAGTGAACGTGGAAAATCTTATCTTTAAATGCATACAACGGCTTGATATAATCAATCATTTGCCAGACGAAATGGGACGGATCGTAATTGATCCCTAAATTGCGGCTTGGAAGCAATTCGAATACCTTCTTCCAAATTGCAGGAGTTGTCATCAAATTTTGTCCCCCCGGCCATTGATCCGGACCAAACAGCATAGGACAATTTTCAATTGCAATCCTTACCCGTTCTTCTTCCGCAAGCTTTATAATTGAGGGCCAGATTTCACTGACAAGCTTCAGATTTTCTTCTACAGTCTGATTCTGGTCTCGTCCGATAAAGGTAGTAACCATACCAATCCTTAATTTACTGCTGGCTTTAATCAGCTTTTTTAAATGTTCCGCCGCTGCCCCTCTTTTCTCGACATCCGCCTCCAGTAAATTAGGATAATATGCGAGCGAAGAAATCTCTACATTCTTTTTATTTTTAAAATCAATAATGTATCTTGTATATGTATCATCTTCCAGTACTCTGTCAATATCTAAATGCGAAACGCCTGCATATCTTCTTTCTGCCTTACCCTGTGGCCAACACGCCAATTCCACACACTCAAATCCCTGTTTGGAAGCAAATTCTATAACTTCTTCAAATGTGTATCCATCTAAAATGGCACTTACAAATCCCATTTTCATTGTTCTGCACTCCTTTATTCAAAATCGACGCTTTTCATTGTTTCAGCTGATTTCCAACATGCTTCCATAACCGCCAGGGCCCTCTTTACCTCTGAAATCTTAACAGCAAAATCTTCTTCTCCATTTACCGCTTTAAAATAATTTTTAAAAAAGTCTTTCTGTTCACAAGTAACCTGAGGAATGCTTTCCGTAACAATAAGACCTGGCTCCGGAATACCAAAGGAACGGGTCGGTCCATAGGAAGCGAGGGATTTATCCTGATCCTTTGCTGCATTTTCCAGTAAATGGGTTGTTTTCACAATTTTCCCTTCGGGATTAAACTTATCTGCATACATTGTCCCTTTGTTTCCTCCCATAAACCAGTGACGCTCAAACCAGTCTTTTCGATCAGACAGGAAATAGGTGCCCAGCTCAATTTCCGCGGTTACCCTGTTTTCAAAGCGAAGTATAATTTTAAAGTAATCATCTACTTCTTTGTTAATTACGTTCCTTACGTCTGCAAAAACAGATACCAGCCGGCTGTCAACCATATTTAAGATCTGGTCAATCAGATGAACGCCCCAGTCATAAAGCATTCCGCCGCCTTCTGCTTTATAAACATGCCAGTCATGCATATTACCATTATAACCGTAAAGTGAACTTTGAATCGTGTAGATATCTCCCAGCACATGTTTATCATAACATTCCTTTACACACTGATAGTCCTTATCAAATCTTCGCTGATGATGTACAGTGAATGTAACTCCAGCCTGATTGACCGCTTCAATCATTTCATCAAGTTCAGCAACGGTAAGCGCTGCCGGCTTTTCACAAAGAATATGCTTACCGGCTCTGGCTGCCTTAATTACCAATTCTCTGTGCTGATTGTTGTTGGCAGAGATAATTACGCCATCAATGTCAGCCTTTCGAAACAACTCATCCGCACTACTGTAAACCTCTATATCCGGATAAAGTAATTTTGCTTCTTCCAGACGAACAGGATTGATATCACATACAGCAGTACAGTCTGTATCTTCAAAGCTTTTCAACGTTTCTACATGACGTCTTCCAATGAAGCCGTATCCGATCACTGCATAGTTTAATTTCTTCATTAAATCACCTTAATAACCTTTCTTTCGAACAGAATCTTTCTCAAGCGTATCATTTTTCTCTGTTTTAAGTGGAATTTTGCGGTACTCGTTATAAATATACAGTGCCATTATTGCACAGAACAGATAGCCAGCCGTTACCCCGGCCGTATGCAATTTAACCGGATACTGCAGCATATAACAGGTTCCTGTCCCTGCTGCGGCCAGAAGACAAACTCCCCGAAGTAATGGTATGACCTTTAACATCCTGTCAATATATGTGTATGTCATGCGGTCTGTCCGGTATTTTGACACTAAAAATCTGACTATGCTGAATAGCTCCAGCACATGGAAACACAGTGCGAACGTTCCTGCTATTTCAACAATAATGGTTTGGTTCAGCTCTACCCACTGAATTCCGGTCAGCAGAAAGATCAACAAGCTGCCGACGCTCATGGCTGTCAGCAGCGTTTTCTTTTGTTTCAGTTCAGACTCCGGCAGCCCCCATGAATACCATGGCGCACAGTATACATATTGAATTTTGAATCCTCTTCTGTTATCCGCCGGGACACTGACGGCAGTATAATCATCATCAAACTGTTCTCGTAATGTCTTCATATTATCCTCCGAACTGCATCTAAATCTGATTGATTTCCTTAACTCTGCAGCAGGAACAAAAGTGCCCCGGGCTTACCTCATGCAGTTGTACCTGTTTCAGACATTGTTCTGACGCATGCGGACAACGCAGTGCAAAACGGCAGCCCGGCTTAGGATTAATGGGGGAATTAATTTCTCCCTTTAAGAGTATCCTTTTATTTCTATTATGAATATCCACCGTCGGTATAGCGGAAAGAAGTGCCTTGGTGTACGGGTGGAGCGGCGTGGTAAATAACTCCTGAGTCGGGCACGTTTCTACCATCTGCCCTAAGTACATGACACAGATATTTGTGGAAATATGCCGTACGACCGATAAATCATGTGTTACGAATAAATATGTAAGTCCATAATCATCCTGCAGATCCATCAGCAGATTCAAAATCTGTGCCTGTATGGATACGTCTAATGCCGAAACAGGTTCATCACAGACTATGAATTTAGGATTTAGTGCGATTGCACGGGCAATACCAGCCCGCTGGCGGCGGCCGCCATCCAGTTCATGAGGATAAGACATACGGAATCGACTTTCAATACCTACTAAATCCATCAACCGTGTTGTTTCCGCTTCCAAAGTCGCCCTGTCATATTTCCCGGAAAGCTTTAGCGGTTCCATAATCGTATCGCGAATGGTAAGTCTCGGGTTTAAAGATGAGTATGGATCCTGAAAAATAATCTGCATATCTTCCCGCAGTCTTTTCAACCCTTCTTTCTTTAAATGTGTTACGTCTTTGCCCTCAAAACGGATCGTACCATCTGAACTTTCCAGCAGATGAATCATTGTGCGCCCAAGTGTAGACTTACCACATCCTGATTCTCCAACCAGGCCCATAGTTTCTCCTTTATTAATGGAGAAGGAAACATCATCCACTGCATGAACAGTCCCCCTGGGCGTTGGGAAGTATTTTTTTAAATGTTCAATTTCTAGCAACGCCATATTAATCCTCCTTGTTGTATCTGATACAGCGGACATAATGATTTTTACTAATTTCTGTCATCCCTACAGATCCCTTTCGACAGGCCTCCGTTGCATTGGCACAGCGCGGAGCAAAGGAACAGCCAGCCGGCAGGTTACTGGGATCAGGGGGAAGCCCTTCTACTGGAGATAATCGCCGTACATTCTTAGACAGATCAGGCAGTGCTCCAAATAATCCATTCGTATACGGATGGGATGGATGATCAAATACATCTTCCTTCGTACCATATTCCACCAGTTCCCCGGCATAAACAACCGCAACTGAATTACATACTTCTGCCACAACGCCAAGATCGTGTGTAATAAGTATCATTGCCGTCCCCAATTCCTTCTGGAGTTCCTTCATCAATTCTAAAACCTGGGCCTGAATGGTAACGTCCAAAGCAGTGGTCGGCTCATCTGCAATCAGTAATTCCGGATTACAGGCCAGCGCAATCGCAATAACAACTCTCTGTTTCATACCGCCTGAAAACTGATGCGGATACTCATATGCCCGGTCTTCAGATATACCGACCGTTTCCAACATCCTGACTGCGGCCCGTACAGCATCATGTTTATTCATGTTCTGATGAAGGCGAATCCCCTCAGCAATCTGATCGACCACTGTTTTCACCGGATTTAAAGCGGTCATCGGATCTTGAAAAATCATAGAAATACTCTTACCGCGCAGAACACGCATTTCACTTTCCGGGAGCTGCAGCAGCTCTTTTCCTTTAAAATAAACCTCGCCAGACACCGATCTGGTGGCATGATCCGGCAATATTCTTAAAATTGCACGGGCAATGGAGGTTTTGCCTGCTCCGGTCTCACCAACCAGCCCAATCGTCGTCCCTGCGTCGAGATCGAAGGATACACCATTTACAGCCTGGATAATATCACCGCCAGAGTTATAATTGACACTTAGATTCTTCACTGAAAATAATTTTTGATTTTTACTCATCTTTTCCATAATTAATTCTTTCCTTTCCAGATCAGTCTCTCAGCTTAGGATCCAGCGCATCACGGATAGCATCGTCTACCAGATTGAAGCTCAGAACAGTCAGCATAATGAAGAGGCCAGGAATGATAACCAGATGGGGGTAATCACGCATATATCCCCGGGCCGACGCCAGCATTGCTCCCCACTCCGGTGTCGGAGCCTGTACCCCAAATCCCAGAAAGCTTAAACCAGAGGCTGCCAGTGCCGAACTGGCGATCCCCATGGCTACCTGAACAATCAGCGGTGAGATCGCATTAGGTACAACGTGATGCGCTATAATACGAAATGTCGAACAGTTAATAGAAGTTGCCGCCTCTATGAATTCCTGGTTGCGCACGGTTAAGATATTCGCCCGCATCATACGCGCAAAGTTTGGAATGCCGCTGATCCCGATCGCATAGATAACCTTGTCAAATCCAGATCCAAGAACAGCTGAAATGGCAATTGCCAGCAGAATATTGGGGAATGCCTGGAACACATCGAGGCACCGCATAATTAAAGTATCTGTTGATCCTCCAAAATAGCCTGCCACTGCCCCCAGCAGCACACCTGCTATACCGCTAAACGCTGTAGAGAGGATGCCTATACTTAATGTATATTTTGCACCGTACAATATTCTGGACAAAATGTCCCGTCCCACCTCATCGCACCCCAATAAGTGCTCCGCAGAAGGAAACGCAAACCGGCTTTTCATTATAATCTCCTGATAATCATATTTACAGATATAAGGAGATAAAAAGGAAAGAATAAAAAGTACTATTACAAAAATCAAGCCCCAAAGTGCACCGGGATTTTTTCTGATTCTTTTCCAGACATACCGTAATGATCCCGGTTTATCATTCCGACCTTTTTGATCTGGATTTATTTTTGAAGAAGTATGTTTCTTACCCATAAGCTTCGTTTACACCTCAACTTTTCTTAAACCTTCCATCAGGCTGCCTTATTGTCTTTTTTCTTGTCACTTACTTTAACTGACCTCATATACTGTGCCTTAATCCGTGGATCAACATATGCATAAATTAAATCAGTTACCAGCATAATAAAAGCAAAAATGAATGCGACATAGATAATACTGCCCTGGACAACCGGATAATCACGGCTGTTTATTCCATTTACCATATACATACCAATACCCGGAATTGAGAAGACTGTTTCCAAAATTACGGTACCTCCCAGCAGAAAACCGAACCTGCTGCCACAGATAGTAATAATCGGAATCAATGCATTGGGAAGTGCATGATTCCAAATAACTTTTCTTTCTGACAGTCCTTTTGCGCGTGCTGTCACAACGTAATCAGATCGAATAACCTCCAGCATGCTGGAACGGGTCTGACGTGCAATACTGGCAAGACTTCCAATTGAGTTGGCCGCTACAGGAAGAATGTAGTATTCAATGCCTCCGGTGCCGTTTGACGGCAGCCATCCGAGTTTTACCGAAAATAAAAGTACCAGCATCAAGGCAAGCCAGAAAGCAGGCATCGAGTTACCAAGCATGGTAAGAAACATCCATACTTTGTCAGACATCTTATTTGCATGAATTGCGCACTGAATACCGATCGGGATTCCAACTATTATAGTTACAAAAATACTCAGAGTAGAAAGGGTCAGTGTGCGCGGGAAACGCAGGGCTAATTCTTCTGCTACACTGCTTCCCTGAGTATATGAAGTACCAAAATCAAGATGCAGTATACCGGTCAGATAATCCCATAACCGTATAAGATAAGGCTTATCAAGCCCAAATTGAGCCCGGGCCGCTGCAATCTGCTCTGGAGTTGCCGAGTCCCCCAACATAATCTGTACCGGATCCCCCGGCACAAAATACATTAAAGTAAATACTAAAATTGCAACTGCCAGTAATATAGGAATCATCTGTAACAGACGTTTTCCAACGTAACGTATCATGATTTACCTCCAGTCCTTTTCTATCAGACTCTTTACGGAAAGGGCGCTAAAATCCCCAATCGAATCTACAGCGCCCATACCCTTTTTATTAATCAGCAATTACTCCGCTACTGACTTGTAATCTTCTGCAAATACAAATGCATTGACTCTGGGCATCATATTACCATTGATTTCCAGATTAAGGATGCCATCCTGCCCAACCATCAGGTTATTAATCGTATATAATCCTTTTACACATGCGATTTCCTGTAAGTACTCATGGTAAGCCTGAATGTTCTCTGCCGTACCAGTTGTAGATGCCGCCATTAACAATTCTACCAGCTTATCATCATGAGTAAAACAACAGCTTCCGTTCTTATATCCGTCCGGATTAAACATCATATCCCAGCCAGCTGCAATATGTCCGCCTGATCCTTTATTGTCAAGCATGATATCCCACTGCGTAGAGTCGAATTTATAGGTATTGAATAATGCCTGATCGTAACTCAGTAGCTCTACCTTAAAGCCCGCAGCTTCCAGGTTGGCAATAATAACAGAATGAACTCCATCCGGAATGGAAGTACGGCTCAGAAGTCGAAGCTTAACTTCACCATCTGCATGGCCAGAAGCCTTATAATACTCTTTTGCTTTCTCAGGATCATAAGTAAAATAATTATCATCTTTCCAACTTTCCTGATAACCACTCATCACCGATGTTCCAAGGCTGTAGCACACCTCACCGGTAGTCTCATCGTAGTTGCCTCCGTATAAAATACTCTCAGAATCCAACGCATACATTACTGCATTTCTGAGATTTAAGTCATCTGAAAGGACAGACTTTCCTGAGTCCATGTTAGCAAACATGGCATAACAATAGACACCCCCGGTAATTCTTACATTCCATCCATCTAAAGGCTTCGTGCCGTCATAGAAACGTTTTACTTCGCCTGCATCAACTATAGTTGCGTCAATTTCGTGATTCTCCAGGGCAATACTGCGCATAGAAGCTTCCGTAATAACTTTGTACTCAATTCTCTTGACATTCTGAATATCGCCCTTGTTTCGAAGGTTGTCATTGGTTTGCCAATAATCCTCATTAGCTTCCAGGATAATCTCTGCTCCCGGTGTATAAGAAGCCACTTTATAAGCCCCTGTAGTTGCCGGATCTCTTCTTTTTTCATCATCTGATGCGCTCTCGAACCAACTTTTATCACAAATGGCCAAAGTATAATCTCCCATTAGATATTCAATTACCCCAGGGCCACTCTTTTTCAAATGAAAAATCATATTGTAGTCATCTACTATTTCTATATTATCCAGATAAGTACCTATTTTTATATTCTGACCTTCTGTATACATGTGATCAAAGCTGAATACAATATCTTCCGATGTAATTGCATTTCCTTTACTGTCGAGAATATAATCATTTAGTTCAACAGCATAAGTCACATCATCAATTTTTTCCACACCTTTTGCCATCCAGGGTTCCAACTCCTCAAGCGGCGCTCCGTAGTATGGTGTACTGAACAAGACTGCGTATAGATTTTGTACTATCCAATGACGTGGAATACTGCCCGATCCAAATGGTGATACGTCAAAGGAACTTGCAGTCAGACCAATCACTACTTTATCGACTGGTTCTGATGCTGCGGTTCTTTCTTCAGATTCAGACTTTTCTCCTGCAGTAGTCTGCCCTGCGTCTTCTGTCGGTACACTGTTTCCATTTCCAGAAGCAGATGATGTAGTACTGGAAGATGCCTTTCCCCCGCATCCAGCCAATGACACAGCCATTGCTGCTGCTAACATTACTGCTGCTACACGTTTCCTTTTCATGAACTTTCCTCCTTGTATAATAATGATATAGCCAATGAGGCTTATATCTTACTAACATCCTTCATTCTGTAACTGAATAAGGACCTCTTCCTTAATCAGAAGTTACTGTTCCAAATATCATTTCTGACGG
>OIES01000085.1_pt1 | contig 51539 bp, 48 predicted proteins | sample 1581811 | NCBI WGS metagenome assembly OIES01 (sample SAMN03281021, study PRJEB24777) | human gut metagenome | isolation source: fecal sample PR177 from 1 month old male Malay infant, vaginal delivered... | reverse complement strand
GGGACAGAGGGGAGGGTCTGTCGGAACAGATATTGCGTTTTCTTTCACTTCGTCAACTCACTCCGCAGACAGTCTTTCCAGCAGATGACATTCAGACTCTTCTGGCTCTTGTTGCCACCAAAAATGGTGTGGCCTTATTGCCTGCGGGAGTTTTCCATATTCTTCCTTGTGGCGTCAGGCTTATACCTCTTGAGGGAGAACATACAACCTGGCAGACAGGAATTGCCTGGAACCCGCAAATAAAAGACCCTGTAAGAGATAATTTTATAAATATAGTGACACCATAATAAGTAAAATATGAAATGTACGCCTGAAGCGCCAGCTGGGGCGACGCAGGACGTGGGTTGAGGGAGAGCACTTATGCAGTCGTTATGCATTTTAGTTGATTTAACTTATGTTCAGCACAAACCTAGTTCACGGATGATAGTGCTGGGAATTATTGTTTTCTCACTGTTTTTATCATTAAAAAACGTTTTACTATAAATATGCTTCATGAACTAAATAGCTGCGCCGAATAGTAGATCATTTTGATGGAACTCAGCCTGAATTGAGCGATCTGATCAATCGCCAAAAAGAAAAAATCATCAACCGGACTGAGCGATGCCGAGCATAGCACTTATTCCCCGTACCGAACGACGCATGATGCAGAAAACTATCCATAAAACCCGCGACAATAATCATGCACGCCGGCTGACCGACATGCTGATGCTGAACCGGGGAAGTCGTGTTACTGATGTAGCCAGAACGCTTTGCTGTGCCCGTTCATCCGTGGGACGCTAGCTCAACTGGTTTACCCTGTATGGTGTTGAAGGTCTGATATCACTGCGTCCGGGCCGTACGCCGGTGGCCATTTGAGCAAATTTGCGCACTCCTGGTACAGCTTGTCAGCCGTTCTCCCGGTGACTTCGGCTATCAATGCTCCCGCTGGAGTACTGAACTTCTGACAATAAAAATCAATGAGATGACGGGTTGTAAACTTCATGCCAGCACAGTTCGCCGCTGGCTACCTTCAGTGGGATAGGTGTGGCGCAGAGCGACTCCCACTCTGCATATACGCGATCCGCACAAGGATGAAAAAATGGCGGCCATCTGCAAGGCTCTGGATGAATGTAGCATTGAGCACCCGGTGTTTTACGAAGATGAGGTTGATATTCATCTCAATCCCAAAATCGGTGCTCACTGGCAGGTACGCGGACAGCAAAGACGCGTGGTCACGCCCAGACAGAATGAAAAATATTATCTGGCAGGTGCGTTACACAGCGGTACAGGAAACGTCAGCTACGCGGGCGGCAGCAGCAAAGATTCGTTTTTGTTTATCAGCCTGCTTCAACACCTTAAAGCGATGTACCGCCGGGCAAAAACGATCACCCTTATCGTGGATAACTACATTATTCACAAGAGTGAAAAAACACGAAACTGGCTGAAAGCAAATCCAAAATTCAACGTTGTTTATCAGCCAGTTTACTCACCATGGGTGAATCATATTGAGCGATTATGGCAGGCGTTGCACGATACGATAACCCGTAATCATCAATGCCGTTCAATGTAGCGATTGCTAAAAAAGTTCGCCATTTTATGGAAACCGCGAGTCCATTCCCCGGAAGTAAACATGGTCTGGCAAAAGTGTAGCGGTATTAGGCGCAGCTATTTAGCACCAAATATCCGCTTTTGAGGTTATTTTGATTTTTGCACCTGTTGCATCCTCTTTAGCAGGAGGTGAGGGGGGCACAGTCAGCAGAAGCATATCTGAAAACATTATTCAAATCCTCTCTTCAACTGCTGGCAAACAGCAGTATTTATTGCTAGAGTTTTTACAGGAGATGGCATTCTCCTCTAACCGCCTTCCGGCTGATGATGCCTACACATTCTGACTGTTCATCCCGTTGCGGGTGAGACGTTGCATTGTGTAGGAGCCAATATGCCGCTTACCTTTTCTGGCCCCTTTCATTGCCTGTCAGTTCTGCAAACCACCGGTTACCATCGGGAGTTTATATGACTGAAATCTGGTTCCAGGCTGCACTGTGGCTGGGTCTTGCATTAATCGCCACTATCCTGTCCATATACCTGCGTATCGCGACAGCGCTCTCCGAAATTGTGGTGGGCACCATTGCGCAGCTCATTATTGGTGCCCTGTTAGGTGCCAGCATACTGGCTGGAGATGCCAGTTGGGTGCAGTTTTTATCCGGTGCAGGCGCAATACTGCTGACTTTTCTTGCCGGAGCGGAGCTCGACCCGGGTGTCTTCAGAAAACAATGGAAACAGGCGCTGATTATCGGTCTGATCAGCTTTTTCCTGCCGTTTTTCCTCTGTGCGGCGCTGGCCAGATGGTGTCTGGGCTGGATGCCTGAAGCCAGCTGGCTTGCCGGGATCGCCATGTCTACGACATCAGTCGCAGTTGTGTATGCCGTGATGCTGGAGCTTGGGATCAATACCTCCGGATACGGGAAAACGGTTCTTGCCGCCTGCTTTGTCACCGATCTGGCGACCGTTATTGCTCTGGGGCTAATTTTCGCCCCCTTTACTCTCAGAACCGTCGCATTTACCGGCACCATGGTGGTTGCGGCTTTTCTCCTTCCCTGGCTTACCCCCCGTTTCTTCAAACGATTTGGCGATCGGCCTTCCGAACTGGAGGCCAAGTTTCTAATGTTATGTCTGTTTGCCCTCGGTGGCTTGGCCACCTGGGCAGACAGTGAAGCGGTACTGCCGGCGTATCTTATCGGGATGGTGCTGGCGGGAACTGTCGGTAAGGACCATGTGCTGATACGTCGCCTCAGGACGATGACGTTCGGCCTGCTGACTCCGTTCTATTTTATCCGGGCGGGCTCGCTGGTTTCTCTTCCGGCACTGGCCGGCGCACCTGGCGCTTTTTTGATCCTGCTGCTGGTAAAAATGCTCACCAAACTTGCCGGGGTTTATCCGGTGTGCCGCTGGTATGGTTCTCCCCATCAGGAAAGTATGTACACCACATTGTTGATGTCCACCGGGCTGACCTTCGGCACGATTTCGGCACTGTTTGGCCTGTCGCATCACCTGATAAATGAGGCGCAGTACTCATCGCTGGTCGCTGCGGTGATCGGCAGCGCCGTGCTTCCGACGCTGATCGCGAATGCATTTTTCTTACCACGCCACTTACTGCCGGAAAATGACAATACCCGGCGAGTGACGAATGAAGGGGTGAATAAAGGGGAATAATGTTCGCAACTGTCGATGTTCAGTGTCCGTTACGTTGAAGAGGAAATAATCATGATGAACCGAATACTGGTTGCCTATGATGGCTCTGATCCCGCAAAAGAGGCGATGAGTTTTGCGTCAGAACTTGCCCGTCATTATAACAGTGAATTGGACGTTATTGCCGTATGCCAGCTGCCGGAGTTTGGTGGGGAGGTGGAGATGCAGGATTTTGTCAGCCGGACACAATCCTACTTTAACCAGATGATGCGGAATCTGAAAAAACAGTATCCTGAGCTGAAAAAAGAGACCAAATTCCATGTGGCAATGGGCCATCCTGCCGAACAAATACTTCGTTATGCTGATACACACAGTATCGATCATATCGTGGTCGGCCACCGTGGCAAAACGTTGTTTTCTCGCTGGCTGCTGGGATCCGTTGCCCGCCAGGTCGTTGACCACGCTCTGTGTCCGGTCACTGTGGTCAGAAAATAATGTCCTTAAGAAATTAATTACTTTTTATGTTTTTTTCGCGCCGCACGCTGTTGTGACCATAATGCGAAAGCGAATACACATATAAGGGCCAGAATCATGATAACGAATACGATTAAGACATAATCCATGATGACCTCCATTCATTGCATGAAATGAGTATAGCAGGACGCCCCGGGATATATACGCGAGGCTCTGATTTTAAACTGAATTCTCAGGAACGTCATTCCGGAGGGATTATGAAATTTATCAGCATATTGTTCGCGACGCTTGATGAAAACCGAAAACATAAAATAAACACCCGGCAGCCTGAGCACTTTGTTGATTTGAATCTTGATAAAGTTGTGACAGCGGTTGTCAAAGGACGGGAAGAGTATGATATTTCGCCTTTTTTTTATACTCCTCTGGAATATCCTGAGGATATCTACTACCGACAGGGGGTTATTCAGGATATGGCTAAGGACAATATCTACAATGCCCTGGTAGAATTTTCAGCTGCAATGCAGAAAATAAGGGAAATTAGTGCGCGGAAGGAAAATCGCTACTACCACTACCAGCAACGGCGATGGGATTTGGAGTGTATTTTGCTGTACTGTCGTGCCGTGACCGCGTTACATGAACAGATGGAAAACCTGCCATTTACGTCCTGCGGGATGACGAATTTCAGAAATTATCTCTCTGAATATATGAACAGTGACGGTTTTACTGATTTATCTACCGTTGCTCAGACCATCAGAAGGCAACTCGACGATATCCGCTACAGCCTGAGGATCAAAGGCGACACCATCAGCGTGGAACATTATGCGGATGAGATAAATTACAGTCATGAAGTCCTGCGCGTTTTCTCCAGATTTAAACAGCATGATGTCCAGGTTGATGTCGATTTCAGGAGCCATGATGGCATCATGAATAATCTTGAAGCCAGAATTCTGGACTGTGTGGCGAAACTTTTTCCCGCTGTTTTCGCAGAGCTTGATGCCTTCATTGTGGCTCACTCTGATTATCAGGAACATACGTTGAAGGTCTTTGAAAGAGAGGTTCAGTTTTATCTTGCCAGTATCCATTATATCCGCCAGTTTCAGGCGGCAGGATTAACATTTTGTATTCCAGTGATTAATAGTGAAAGAAAAGATATTACGGTCACGTCAGCTTTTGATCTGGCGCTTGCTGACAGTCTGCTTAATAAACAGGTACCGGTTGTCTGTAATGATTTTTATCTCCACGGGAGAGAACGTATTTTAGTGATTTCCGGTCCTAACCAGGGCGGGAAAACCACGTTTGCCAGAATGATCGGACAGTTACACTATTTTGCCTTGCTGGGGTTATACGTTCCCGCGCAACAGGCAACGCTGTATCTGGTTGATAATATTTTTACCCACTTTGAAAAAAGTGAAAATATTCATAATTTACGTGGAAAACTGTATGACGATCTGGTGAGGATTAAAGCCATACTGGATAAAGCTACTACCCGCAGTCTCATCATTATGAATGAGATATTCACCTCCACAACCTCACACGATGCGATTTTTCTGGGTACCCGGGTCATTGAAAAGGTGATTGAACTGGATGCCCTTTGTGTCTGTGTAACATTTATCGATGAACTGACGGCACTGGATACGTCAGTCGTCAGCATGATGAGTACGGTGGAAGAGGATAATGAGGCCTCCCGGACCTATATAATTATCAGGAAACCTGCTGATGGCGTGGCATGGTCGGTCACCCTGGTACAGAAATATGGGCTGACCTACGAAAAAATAAAAGCGGGGTTAAACGGATGAAAGCATACCTGATGTATAAACGTGATGATTTTATCGTGGATGAATCATTTCCTGCCCACTTTACCCTTCTGGCTAAAGACCTTGAGCTGGATGTCCTCTTTCAGGCGCTTTCCGGTGGGGATGATTTTCTGTATTCGGTGGTAAGAAAAGCATGTTCACAGCCATTGACAGAGGTTCAGGATATTAAATACCGGCAGGCTATACTGCGCGATTGTCTCTACAATCCTGAAATTTTCAGGGAGTTTTATAAAATTGTGGTGGATTGCCTGTTAATGGAAAAGGAAAAACTCCATTACGGTATTTTCGGGCGATACCCTTCCGCCATTCTTCATCAGTCCATTTCGTTCACCCGTTTTCTGCTGGACAATTTACGTAAGGTCAGGGGGATAGCGGAGAAAAACCTACTTCATGTCGCCTCATCCGGTATGGAACGCCTGTTTGTCATGATTATGCAGGAGCTGAATGATGAATACCTTGAGGTGATCGAGGAACACCTCAGGCAGATGACATTTAAAAAAGGGGTATTGCTGAGTGCCAGACTGGGGGCGGGAAACCGGGGGGAGGGTTACGTGCTTCGCCAGCCTGCCGCGGAGAGCAGAAACTGGTTCCGGCGTCTGTTTTCCCCCAAACCGGAACATTATACCGTACAGATTGCTCCGCGGGATGAAAATGGGTTCCGGGCACTCAGTAACCTGCAGGATGAGGGACTGGTGCTGGTTGCCAGCGCAATGGCCCAGTCTACAGCACATCTGCTCAATTTCTTTCGTGCGTTGCGTGCTGAGCTGGGGTTCTATATCGCCTGCCTGAATCTTGCTGAGATGCTGAATCACCGGAATGTGCCACAGTGTTTTCCGGTTCCGATCTACAAAAGGGAACGTTATCTGGTCTTTGATTCATTATTTGATACCTGTCTGGTGCTGACTTCTCCGGATACCATCATCAGCAATAGCATGAAAACGGATAATAAAAACACCTTTATTATTACCGGGGCTAACCAGGGAGGAAAATCGACATTCTTGCGTAGCATCGGTCTGGCCCAGCTCATGATGCAGACGGGAATGTTTGTGTCAGCAGAATGTTTCAGTACCGATATCTGCCCGCAGATTTTCACCCATTATAAATGTGAAGAAGACAGCCATATGGTCAGCGGAAAGCTTGATGAAGAGCTCAGACGCATGCGGGATATCGTCAGCGATCTGAAGCCGGATGATCTGGTGCTGTTTAATGAATCGTTTTCCGCCACCAACAGCCGGGAAGGGGCAGGCATTATCAGGGGGATAGTGACCGCGCTGGCAGAACGTCATGTGAAGCTGTTTTTCGTTACACACACGTCGGAATTTGCCTGTGCATTTTATCAGGAGTATCACCAGGATACGGTTTATCTGTGCGCGGAGAGGCGTGCAGATGGCGAAAGAACGTTCCGCATGACGGAAGGGGCGCCACTGGATACCAGTTATGGTGAAGACCTCTACCGGGAGGTCTTCACGCCTCCGGCACAACCCGCTGAACGTTGCTGAATGCCCCCTCATAGCCCGACAGACGATAACCGCTCGGGCTATGGCAAACGGTTATAATCTGTGTTCAGCTTTTCGGTGAGCCCTCAACAGGTCTTCTGGCGAAGAGCCATATTTTGATCTGATCGAGCAGAAGGGTGGCCAGTAAAACCAGAGCAAACATGATGACCAGCAGTGTCAGTGACACCGGCGTCATAAGAAAACCACCGGCAGCCAGTACGGTGGCAATGATGATATTGCCCACCGTGGCCAACACAACAAACCGGCCTGGCCGGAGTGACCAGCAGCGGCCTGGCGTTCGTGAAAGATAAATCGTCATCTGGGCCGTATACATTAGATAGGCGAACATCAGGGCCTGGATTTGCGGGACAGGAAGCTGCAACCGGGTAAGGACGAACCACAGGATCATGAATGCCAGAATCAGCCAGCCTGTGGCCAGGACACCTCCCAGCCAGGCAATTTTACCAACGTTCCATCTTTCCGGTGATGAAGAAATCCATGACCGCTCTGTCGCCAGCGTGATGGTCACCACATCATTGAGAACCACAATCACGGCAATCAGAACCAGCGGTGTGACGAAGAATCCTGTCGCGATATAGCCGATGGTCAGCAGGGCCGCCAGCTCAACGGTACGGGATATTTTCGTTATTGTCCAGGTCAGCATACGGCGAAACACACGGCGGCCCCCTGATACAACGGCGGCAACACCGTCTAACCCGGGGTGGGTCAACACCACCTGAGCAGCTGCTCTTGCCACGTCAGACGCTGTCTGTACAGCAATGCCCACTCCGGCTTGTTTCAGTGCCGGCGCATCATTCACACCATCACCCGTCATGCCGACTATACAGCCCATCTGTTGCAAGGACTGCACCAGACGGAATTTTTCTTCCGGATAGAAGTTAGCAAAACCATCAAAGTGGAGAGGTGTCTGCAGATCCCTGACTGCATCACCGAAGTGGTCACCGAGCCCTGCCTGGCGGCTGATAACTCTGGCGGTATCAACTGTATCACCGGTGACCATGATTATCCTGACACCCAGTGCCCGGATATCCCTGACGAGGGTTGCGGCATCATCGCGTAGTACATCGGCTAGTGCCAGCAACCCGCGGATACGGAGATGGCCGTCGGTGCCGGTTGCGACTGCCAGGATCCTGGCGCCAGACGCCGCCATGGCCTGCTGGATCGTGGTGAACTCAGGAGGAGATTCGGCGAGTGATGCAACGACCATCGGTGAACCCAAAATGACGTGAACGGACGATCCGACATTGTCTGAACACACACGGGCTTCGGAACATTTCGTGGCAGGATCGAACGGGATGAACTGCTCACGGATGGGCGGCATTCCCCCCCGGCGTAGTAACGCACCCAGAATCGCCATCTCAAGTTGCCCCTGCATCGTTTCGTCGCAGGCCGCGGCAGCCCAGGCCAGTACCTCTGCTTCATTCTCTCCCGGAAGCGCCGTTATGCCGGCAACTGACTGCTGGTTTCTGGTCAGTGTACCGGTTTTGTCGATACAGAGCACATCCATGGTTGCTGCTTTTTGTACCGCCGACAGGCCGGTGACAAGTACCCCCTGATTCGCCAGCCGCCGGGCTTCCACGGCATTGGCGACCGTAAAGGCTGCTGGCATTGTCACCGGGACGGTCGCAATAATGAGAACAAGAAAAAAGGGGACGAGGGGTAACAAATCTTCACCGCGCCAGAGTGCAAAACGGCCATAATGACCGCAAGCACGGCGTCAATGGTCACAAGATAACGCACAACATCGAACAGAAGCTGTTCAAGATGGCTGGCAGAATTGGCCGTCCGTACCAGCTCTGCCGTACGCCCAAAGTAGCTTCGGGTGCCGGTGGCAGTTACGGTTCCTGTCGCCTTACCGCTCGTAATTGTTGATCCTGAATCGAGAGTATCGCCCTTGTTGTGTGACTCCGGGGGCTACTCCCCGGTCAGGGCCGCCTGGTCAACTTCCACTGTTCCCTCATCAATCACACAGTCGGCAGGGACCAGGTCCCCCGCTGTTAAGGCGATAAAGTCACCGGGGACAAGCTCTCGGGCTGGTATCAAGCGCCAGGTGCCATCACGGCATACACTGGCATTAACTTTCAGCCGGCTACGCAGCAGGTCAAGTGCTGACTGTGCGCGCCGTTCCTGAATGCCGCCAAGGATCTCACTGAAAGCAAGCCATCCTGCAATGATAGCGGGTTCAATCGTCTTCCCTAGGGACACTTCGATTATCAGCGCAATTTCGAGCATCCAGGGTATAGGACCCCACAGACGATTGAGGATCTCACGCAACTGGCCAGGAGGCTGCTTACTCACTACGTTATAGCCATATTGCTCCAGACTGGTCCGCACCTCGGCTTTGGAAAGTCCCTTCACGTTATTCTCAATAGTCATCCCCTTACATCCTCCATCGGAAAATCTAACCCGGTAGATCAGGTGTGTTGTTATGGCGATATAATGAAAATCTGATGGAGACACGGCGCCGGTTAAATGTTTGACGCATATGTTTTTACAACAGTGTCATCACAAAAAAACCTGCTGCAGTCATCAGAAGCGAGCCAGTTACGTGTGTCAGTACGGAAATGACAGCCCATGCATAATTACCATTCTGAAGTAGAACCACCACCTCAGCAGAAAAGGTGGAAAAGGTGGTCATACCGCCGCATAAGCCGGTGGTAATAAAAAACTTCCAGGCGGGATCGAGATGAGGCTGCCGGACAAAGAAGGCCAGTGCTATACCGATGATAAATCCGCCAACCAGATTAACCACCAGGGTGCCAGGTGGAAGATTGGGGAAAAGTGCATTGAGACGCATGGACAGTATCCAGCGGATCACACAGCCGATCGAGCCGCCTGTCACTACCGCGAATAATGATTTGTACATATCACCTCGCAGAAATCAGGGCACCATCAGACCGTCATTCAAGGGAATAACGTGCGGTGATGGCCCGATTTTCATTCATTTCATACAGTACGGGGATTCCCGTCAGGACATGCAAATCGGGAACCTTGTTTTCATCAATCTGCTCAATAAACATGGTCAGCGCACGCAGTGCATTAGCATGACTGACCAGCAGTATGGTTTCGCCACTGACGACTCGCGGGACAATGACGTGGTGCCAGTAAGGCAACAGCCTTCGTTGCGTCATTTCGAGACTTTCCCCCGCCGGCAGATCCGTCAGGGACACATGACGATAACGTGCCTCACGATGAAGTGAAGCAGGCGCATCCAGTAATGGAGGCGGGAGACCACGATAGCTCCTCCGCCAGTGATAAACGATTTTCTGGCCAATCTGTTGAGCGGCTTTATCCTTATCCATTCCCTGAAGCGCACCATAATGGCGTTCATTTAATCGCCATGTTTTGTCCACCGGTAACCACATTTGATCCAGCGTTTCCATTATCAGCCAGAGCGAATGTATTGCCCGGTTCAGAACGGATGTGCAGGCACCATCAATGATGATCCCGGACTGTTTTATCAGGATTGCTGCGCGCCGGGCTTCCTCCACTCCTTTCAGCGTCAGCGGGACATCTTCCCATCCGGTAAAACGATTTTGCTGATTCCACTCACTTTCTCCATGACGGAGTAAAATAATTTTTCCCATAAACAGCTACCTGTCTGTCACCCACAACTGAACCGGAAGGACCTGAACCCGTTCAGTTGTTTGTACTGATTACCCTGATTTACTGGGACTTCGGTCAAGGAGGTGACGCATCAGAAGATGGGCGCCGCTCCCGATGAACAGCGCGATTACAACGGCGCTGCTATCATCCGGCAGTATGTTAAAAAAGACATCAGCGATCAGGAAAACCAGACAGGTTGCCAGGATCCCCGTTGCTGTTGACAGTATGAGTATTTTTCCGTTCACAGGATCACCTTACCCCTTCCCGTATCTGAGCATACGGGAAGGGCGACGAAATCAGCGTTTTTTGAAGGCGGCTTTACCGGCAAAGACTGCGGCATCACCCAGTTCATCTTCAATACGCATCAGCTGATTATATTTCTCAATGCGCTCCCCGCGGCTGGGGGCACCGGTTTTCAGATGCCCAGCGCGCAGCCCGACGGTCATATCAGCAATAAAGCTATCCACAGTTTCCCCGCTGCGGTGTGAAATAAAAGTCCCCCAGTTGTGATCCTGACACAACTGTACAGCCTCAATCGTCTCGCTGAGGGTACCGATCTGATTCAGTTTAATCAGCGCTGCATTCGCCAGATTTTCATCAATGCCGCGTTGGATATATTTCACGTTGGTCACGAAAATATCGTCGCCAACCAGTTCGACTTTATCGCCAAGCGTATCGTGCAGAATTTTCCATCCAGCCCAGTCGTCTTCCGCCAGGCCATCTTCAATCAGGGCAACAGGGAATTCATTCACCAGTTGCTCATAGTAACGGGTCATTTCTTCAGCACTGAGCTGCGCATTTTCCGTACGCAGAGTATATTTCCCGTCTTTATAAAACTCACTGGATGCCGGGTCCACGCAAATCACAATATCTTCACCGGGTCGGTAGCCAGCCTTCTTAATGGCTTCAACAATCAGCTCCAGCGGCTGCCGGTTAGAAGATACCGCCGGGGCGAAACCTCCTTCATCCCCTACACCGGTGGACAACCCTTTTTCGAGTAACACCTGACGCAGGTTCTGATATACCTCACTCCCCCAGCGAATAGCTTCACGCACAGAGGTGGCCCCCCATGGCGCTATCATAAACTCCTGAAAATCGGCCCCCTGCCAGCGGGCATGGACACCACCGTTAATAATATTCATGCAGGGTACGGGAAGCAGGTTGGCGCCAACGCCCCCCAGATAACGATAAAGCGTGGTGCCGGATAACTGGGCGGCCAGACGAGCGACAGCCAACGATACGCCGAGAATAGCATTGGCACCTATCCGCCCTTTATTTTCTGTCCCGTCCAGGGCAATCAGACAATTATCGATATCCTTCTGCCGACGTACGTCATACCCCTGCAGAGCATCATGAATTTCCGTATTGATGCTACGCACGGCATTCAGAACCCCTTTGCCGCCAAAACGTTGCTTGTCGCCGTCACGAAGCTCAATCGCCTCACGGGAACCTGTGCTGGCACCGGAAGGAACTGATGCCCGGGCAACGCTGCCATCGACAGAGGTCACTTCCACTTCTACTGTCGGGTTGCCGCGTGAATCCAGAATTTCTCTTGCGATGATACGTTCAATTTTAAAGCTCATAAATTTGACCTTATTTTATGGGGTTGGGATATGTTTGATCAGAACATCAATAGAAAGGTGGTTAATAAACTCAAAAGAGAAGGAGGAATACACCCCGAACAGGCGGTTTTTATGCCCCAGCATGACCAGATCGACACCTTCCTGTTTAACAACGGCTTCGACATCCCGGAAGCGGTGGATGCTGACGATGGATTTCACTTTGAGATCAATGCTGCTGGATTCCACCAGGTGGCTCAGCATTGCTTTTGCATCAATGACTTCACGGGACTGACGATCCTTGGTTAATGAATCACTGGTGTAATCCAGTTCCCGGTAATCAGCGCTGAGATGACCTACCGTGATGCGGGTCCCCATCTCTTTTGCCAGACGTTCGGCATGCTGGAGCAGCAGCAGTCCGTCGGTTTCATTCTGAACAAGTAACAAGGCATGCCGGTAAATTTGCATAAATCACCTCTTATAAGAAGCGAAGCGGTCGGTCAGCCAGGGCAGGATTTCTTTCTTCCGGCTTGTCATACCGGGCAGCGACACCTGGAGAGAGCCTGTCAGGCTGCTATCTGAAAAAAGTAAAACGGAGTTCCGGTTGGTGATGTCTGTCACCATCAAAATAACCATGTCCAGAGAACTGTCTTTACAGGTTTTATCCATTTCCTTCAGCAGCGCGGGCAACAGAGGAGAAATATCAGCCATGTCGCGTACCTCAATTTGTGACAACAACAGCGGCACATCATGGATCCGGTAATTTTTGGCGTCACGATTGAGTAATACAGATGTGGATTGCCCGGTTATATCTGTTTTGGCACGCAGTAGCCCTGTCACAAACTGGTCATAATCGATACCGGCGATTTCACGCAAAACTGCCACGGCTTCCTGATCCTGAGTGGTGGTAGTGGGGCCGGTCAGCGCAACGGTATCACTGAGGATCGCCCCCATCAGCAACACAGCCTGAGATGCCGTAATCGGCATCGGAATGTCATGCATCAGAATTGAGAGAATGACGGTTCCGCAGCATCCTACCGCCCGCACCCAGACATCCGGTGGATTGCGGGTAATGAGGGTGCCAATACGATGATGGTCAATGATGCCGATGACGTTGCTGTCCATCAACGAGGATGGTCCCTGCTCCGCATCCGTAAAATCAACCAGCCATACGGTTTTATCAGTCAGGTCGGCGGTGAGTAAATCAGGTTGTGAAACACCCGCGACATTGAGGATGTAACGGGTTTCCGGGGTGATATCCCCCAGGCGCCAGGGCGTTGCGGGACGACCAGTATAATTAAGCCAGTCAGCCACAACCAGCGCGCTGCAGATAGCATCGCTGTCTGGATTTCGATGACCGAAGACATAAATTGGATTATCTCTTTGAAAAGAGATAGATTCTGAGGTAAGCGGTAATGTGGTTTGATTTTTCATAGCGATACCTGACATACATGCCTATAGAAGGACTAATTCAACTGTATATCAGGCGTCATCATCCGGTTTTTAAAGAAACCGGCGGTTGGGAAAGGTGGAGCACCATCACCTTGTAGATCAATCTTATATGGACCGTTGCAATAAATCAATATCAATTGTTGTTCTCTGTTGTGTAGGTTATTCCTTACGCGCGGTGTCATCCTATCCCTCCAGAGCTTCAGCGAGAATGAACGGTGAGAATCTGGGGGGATCTGCCAGCCATCATGGATTTTTCTTAAGTTAATATTAAGAATCAGGCAGTATTATGCTTCTTTTTTCTGGGTAATTAACATTTATGCTGAATGAAATTGAAACTCTGAACAGAAAAATATTCCTTGCTATGAACGCTAAGCCTGGAACGCCTGATTCAGCTTTGGTTATTGCGAATTTTTTTTGCGAATACCCTTATTTATGCCATGCCATTTATTATTATTTTTTTATGGTTTGCCGGTAAAGAAAAAGGAAAGATACTGGCGCTTCGCTCAACGTTAACAATGGTCATTGGTGTGGTGTTGAGCCTGATTATTGGAACCCTCTGGCCGCATCCAAGACCATTTATGGTTCCGCTGGGCTATGTCTGGTTTTCGCATACGGCAGATTACTCATTCCCGAGTGATCATATGACCATTTTTGTGTGTCTTGCGCTTGCGTTGATCAGCGCAAAGGCAGTACGTACCGGCCTGGTGGTGTTGGGCATTAGTATTCTGGTCGCCTGGTCACGTATTTATCTTGGCGTACATTTTCCTCTCGATATGATTGGAGGTGCCATCACGGGGATGGTGTCTAATGCTCTTTTCTGCCGGTTATGGAAATATAAAGGTGAATATGTATTCTCTTTTTTCAAAACAATAAGCTTAAAATTATTCAAAATTTAATGATGGGCGGGAGATGGCGGTGGCAATATTTAAGACTGTCATCTTCATTTCCTGTATCCTGATCTGTCTATCCTGAATAATATTTCACTGGCAGACAATCTGCGGAACACTCCATTATCCGGTGATCCGTTATGGTTTTGTGGATGATAGGAGGCCGATTCCGCAGGCTAAGCTGGAAAAATCATGGTCAAAGTTGGGCAGAACAGGTATAGTGTCCGGCGGAGATGGCGTTCCTCCTTATAACCACTGTTTTACTGACAGTTAATGACGCCTACAGAACACTGACCTTTGTCGGTACTGTAGGCTATTTTCTGCACGCCCCCATTGGTCAGCCCTGAAACTCACGAGCCAGGACCAATGAAACGACTAAAACACCACGATCAAATTGAATTATTTTCCTATATAGGGACATGGCTAGTTACTGCGAGTCTTATCGCATTACTGGCAGGTACTGCATCCGCGTTATTTCTTCTCTCACTCGATAATGCCACGGCATGGCGGGAATCCAATTCCTGGATGATATGGTTGCTTCCACTGGCAGGTCTCCTTGTCGGACTGGTTTACAGCTGGTATGGCGAACCCGTCAACGCTGGCAATAACCTGATTATCGATGAGATACACGATCCGAGAAAGGTGGTTCCGATAAGGATGGTGCCACTGGTTCTGGGCGGTACTCTCATATCGCATCTGTTTGGCGCTTCGGTCGGGCGCGAAGGAACGGCGGTTCAGATGGGGGGAGCCCTGGCCGATCAACTGACGCATATATTTAAAGTGAAGAAAGACACTCGTCGGATCCTGCTGATGGCTGGGATGAGCGCGGGGTTTTCGTCAGTATTCGGTACCCCAATGGCCGGGGCTATCTTTGGGATGGAAGTACTGGCAATAGGGCGAATTCGTTATGACGCGCTGTTCCCCTGTCTGGTTGCCGCAGTGCTTGCCGATCAGGTCTGTCTGGCATGGGGGGTACATCACACACATTACCGCATCGATTTCATCCCGGCATTTACTGTATGGAGTTTCCTGTCCGTTGTGATAGCGGGTGCCGTATTCGGGCTGGCAGGAATGGTATTCTCTGTCGCGACCGGAAAGGTCAGTGGGATCGTTAAACGTTATATTAAGTATGCTCCTTTGCGTCCTTTTTTAGGAGGAATACTGATTGCTGCTGCCGTCTGGTTTATCGGTACTGACCGTTATATTGGTCTCGGTATTCCGGAAATTGTCCGAGCCTTCAAAGAACCGCTATATCCGATGGATTTTATGGGAAAAATGAGCTTTACCATCGTTTCCCTGGCGACAGGATTTAAAGGTGGTGAGGTCACACCTCTGTTTTACATCGGTGCCACTCTGGGGAATGCTCTCGCTCCTCTTCTGCACATGCCATTTGCTTTTATGGCCGGGATCGGTTTTGTAGCTGTGTTTGCCGGTGCGGCAAATACCCCGCTTGCGACAACCTTTATGGCGATGGAACTGTTCGGTACCGAAATGGCGGTATTTTCTGCCGTCGGCTGCTTTACGGCATATCTTTTTTCAGGACATACCGGGATTTATCATGCCCAGCGAGTCGGTCATGCCAAAAGCCGCCGATACCGTACACTTGTTCCGTCTGAGCTACGCATTTCTGAAATTTCAGCCGTTCGCAGGAAGAAATCTTTCGCGTTATCACGTAAAGAAAATGAAATAAAAATCCAACCGAAAAACGACAAAGAAGTCACAATGGAGAGTTCTAAATGAGTGCAGATGCAGTCCAGACTTTAGCCGCTTTAAGATTATATTTTCCAGTCGCATCCAAAGCCAGTGCCAGACGTTTCTGGCACAAATTACTTGCCCCCCAACTGGCGCAGCATCTTCTTTCCGTGGCGAAGAAATCAGACATTAAAGCGGCGACATTACATCATGTCACCTCCGGTTATCTTCCCGGAAAACGATTATCTCACCATCATCCTGAGTTAACCAATATGACACATCCTCAGTGTCTCGAGCTACTGGACTCGGAAGAAAATCTGAGAGCTTTTCTTCATGAAAATATGGAAGAGTTAAAAAAGGTCTATGTCGTACTATTAAAATGTGAAGAGCCTCATGCTCATCATATTTCCCTTCATGCACCTGAGATTGCCTGAATACAGGAAAGTAATCATGTTAAAATATCCGGGGAGAGACCCCGGATATAATGTGGTAATAAAATAGAAACTTAATTTTTCTACTAGTCATCGCAAGATTTCTCCGTTTTCATTTAAAACGCCATAAACCGGACGATAGCTGTTGGTAGATGTTGAGTTGTGTGAGTATGAACATGCTGCATCTGAACCGTGCTCAACACACCTTTATCGCCAAAACGCGACTCTGAGGCGTAAATAACGCAATAAAAATTATAACTTAGTACGATTTTGACTTTTATAATTCCATAAGTCGTTTAATTATAGGCCGTTATTATCTCTACAAGTCTTCGAGCGTGCTTATGAAAGAGATCTGTTCCGCAGATTCGTCAACATTTAAACATGTGCGTTTTGTTCTCACAGACATGGATGAAACGCTGACTTACAAGGGACGCCTTGCGGCTGAAACCTATATGGCGCTGGAACGGTTGCAGAACGCGGGAGTCAACATGATACCGGTCACAGTCGCGCCAGCCGGCTGGAGCGACCAGATGGCATGGATGTGGCCAGTTGATGGTGTTATTGGTGAAAATGGCGGTGTGTTTTTCAGAAGGCAAAATGACGGCCATGGCATTGAGAGTTTCTTCTGTCACGCCACAGAAAAATATCCTGACGTCGCTGGACGCCTGATGCAGATTGGTGAACAGATAAAAAGGGAAATTCCTGCCGCTCATTTTGCCGACGATCAACCTTTCAGGATGACGTCTATTGCCTTTGTTAAACCGCCAGAAGCCCATCAGTGTTCATTAATACGCTAGCAGGCGCGGCAACCACCGAAAACAATCTCTGGATTCTTGGCTGGTCTGGAGAATATGACAAGTTATCTAAAGCCAGACGAGTGCTCAGGGATTTTTACGACCTCGACATTGATGCCGAACGTTCTGCCGTATTGTATAGCGGCGACTCAACGAATGATGCGCCGATGTTTTCATTCTTTGAACATACGGTGGGAGCGAACACGGTATCAGATTTCCTTAATCAACTCCCGAAACCTCTATAGTGGATCACCCGTGGCCCGGGAGGTGCCCGTTTTGTGGAAATTGCAGATGCGGTAATTGCCAGCAGATAATGAGAAACGCAGGTCCCGTCGGCTTATCCGGTCACCTGTATGTCTGGTCAACAACTCACTTTCCTGGTTAGATGCGTTGAAAACATTACGGTCACGTTCTGGATACATTTTTGGTAAATTGAAATAGTTTCAATAGTATGATGAACAAAGAAAAGCCTGGTGAAACGAAATCGGGGGAAATTCGGGTGTCACTGAACCCCGAACCGCTTCATGATGATTTAGAATTTTAGTCGCTAAAAAGGAAATAAATTATGTCAAATTACTCAGAAGAATTAAAATCAGTTATCGCGACAGATTATGATCTGTTCATAATGGAAACTTTAGCTGAGCAATAAGCTGCAAATATTGCAATGGAAATAAACGATTTAGGAAAAACTAGATTATATTGAAATGCTGGCAATTATAAAAAAGTTTTATACCGGGGAGGTATTAAGTTAATCGTTTGAAAGTCGGGGTCAGGTAAGAACAAACAGGTTGCAAGCTGTTGTTTTAAAAATGATAGATAAGGAAAAAGAGAAGAAAAATAGAGTTGCTATTACTGGAACTGGCGGGAATGCCGGTTCGCGAGTTCGACATTCCGCTCCCCCAACATCCGGCGCTGCTGGCGCTTTGTCAGGCGTTTCTAATCGCTCCGTTTGTTCACGATCCTGCTGAGCGCTGGGCCAGGGCGCTGTTTATGAGCGCCAGCACCTTTCGCTGCCTTTTCTTACGGGAAATCGGCAGGTCATTTTCAGTCTGGTGACAGCGAGCCTGTGTGGCCCGCGCGCTGGCGTTGATGATAACAGGCAGGCCGGTGTTTGACGTGGTGCTCTCTTAGATATGACAATTCCTCATCCTTCGCGACGATGTTCCGCCACGTTATGGGGCAGACCTCCTCATTTTATCATCCTGTTTAATCTCAAACGATTGCACATTCATAATGTCCACTATTCGCTCATTGCTGCTGGTCAGATGTTTTGTACGACAGATCACGCATCAGCAGGAAAGCAAACGGCGATGGACAGAATCCCCTAAAATCCACCAGAACGAAAACGAATATTACCCATATATTTAGTGGTGGCTATGTGTAGGTGGTTTATCTATTCTGCTTGTATCAGTGGGCAGGCCGGAGTAACTCTTTGTGGATAATCCCATCCTTCAGAAAAAAATCATTATTTTTATTGTCATCCTGTGGGTAATCAATGAATTCAGGGCCAGCGTTCTGACCCCGCTATTGAAGCAGCTGATGTCAATGAACGCCATGAATGGCGCTATCTCAGATATGGGTTCCGGACTATACAAGTGGCAGCGACAGTGTATATCTTCGTTCAGCTGATTAATGTATTAGTGAGATAAATGCCACAGGCAGATACGACTAGACAGAAACATCTCACGGTCCAGTTGAGCCTCGATGATCGCCATAATGTAGGTCACCTGAGTGCCAGACGCGGACAATAATACAGGTATAATTTCGAGCAGTAGTAGCTAAGATGGATGGGATTTACTGAAACAGTATCGCCAGTAGCACCAGGAACATCAACGATGAAGATTATCGCCTCCATTGCGCTTTTAAGCGCTTGCCCATGTGTGAGGCTGGCGGCAGTGCCGCTGACCTTTTCCGAAATTGCCCTGAATGCCGCTGGGCCAAAAGGTCCTTTGCAAGGTACGTTACTCACTCCAGATGCAAAACCAACCGCTGTTGTTCTTATCGTTCCAGGCTCCGGGCCGACCGATCGGGATGGAAACAACCCGCTTGGTGTGAGTGCATCGCCTTACCGACTTCTTGCTGAAGGCCTGGCTGCAAAAGGCTTTGCAACGCTTCGTATCGACAAACGTGGAATGTTCGCTAGCGCAATGGCCGTAGAGGATGCGAATGCGGTTACGATTGCTGACTACGTTGACGATGTTCAATCCTGGGTAAAAGTGCTTAAAAGTGAGATACACACTCCCTGTATCTGGATTTTAGGGCACAGCGAAGGAGGCATAGTCGCGCTTGCCTCGGCTCGAGAAGAGGATGTGTGCGGCGTGGTTCTTATCGCCACGCCCGGGAGGCCGCTGGGCGAGGTGCTGAGGGGGCAACTTAAAGCTAATCCGGAAAACGAAATGTTATTAAAGCAGGCACTGCAAATAATTGATGCTCTGGAGAATCGGCGGCGGGTCGATATTATGAATATGCATCCAGCCCTGCAACAGCTCTTTAATCCTACGGTTCAGGGATTTTTGATCAATGCATTTTCATATAATCTGGCCCATCTCATTTCGAACATTTCCAGGCCCGTGTTAGTGCTACAAGGGCAACGCGATCTCCAGGTAGAAGAAACAGATGTAAGACTGCTTAAAGCCGCCAATCCTCAATCGTCCCTGGTGATACTGCCAAGTATGGATCATGTTATGAAAGAAGTGGCTTCGGACGATCGCAAGGCGAATATCGCTTCATACGCTGATCCAGCACTCCCCTTAGCTCCCGGTTTAATCGACTCGATTGAGCATTTCCTGATTCATAATTCACATTTTCCGTAGGCTTTGTCCCCCACAATACAGGGAGCCCAGTGCGGCGCAGCTGGCTGGCTATGAACTGAGCACGCGAGGCATTGACTGAGACGTGTTGAACGAAGACCCTCACTTGCAGCCTGATGAGCGTGGAAGCCTTCCTGGCCTGACAAAACAGTTGGTTTCGCCCTGCAGCCTGTGCCGGTAATATTTCAGGACAACGTATGTCACGATCTGGCCATAAATAAAGCCACCCAGTCCAGGAAATATTACGGTGCCGGCTATTCCGACAAAGTACGCTCCCGAGCCGTTGAATGCTCAACAAAGGGTGAGGCCGCCCCAGGTCTACCAGTGCCGGAAGGCCGATTTATACGCACTACGCCACCGTCTTTCGCGCTCCAGAAAAGATAAGTCTTTTAGTTCGGTAAAACTTTTTATGGTCCAGTAGATTTTCACGGTGATTTCCTTGTTCCGTTGCCTGAGCGAAGGAAAACATAAAACGCCGACATAGGAAAGGATTACTCAATGTCCACTTTCCTCTCATAGCGTACATCAAACCTCATAAGGGAATACTAACAGAACTTCCCTTTTGCCATTCAAATGTACGCTGAAGATCCCTGTATTAAGTTCTTACGCGCGTTGCATGTCATAGATCCGTTCAACGGGTTAATTCTGCAGTCATATGTACTCGGTTGCCGCTGTATGCTTCGGTGATGGAATATTCTGCTCCGGCTTCTTTTGCTTTTGCTGCGATCTTTGCATGGGCTTCATCGAGCGTACTGCCTGTTGCGGTGACAGACTGTGCAAAGCTGGTTAACGAAACCAGTGAAAGAGCAGTGATGATAAAAACTTTATTAATGGCTTTCATGATATTTCCTCAGTTATTTAATAACACTTTGCTTAGTTAAGATACAAATGTGACGGGTTAAAAATAACCCATGGTAATTTCATTTATGTGCTTCAGTTTAATGAGATGGTTTAATAATGCTATTGTCTATGGAAATAAACAATTGCTTTATCTTCCTCATTGCTTTTAACGATAACTATTTTTCAGTAGTTAAGTAATCATTCAGTTTTTCTTCTATCTGTTTTTTGGGCAAAGCACCACCAAATTCCAGAACGATCTCCCCTTTATTAAATACTTTGAAGGAGGGTATCGAGCGAATACCATAGATGCTGGCCAGTTCGGCATTTTCATCGATATTGACCTTCACAACTTTCAGCCGGGTTTCATGCTCACCTGAAAGTTGTTCGATGGTTGGTGCGACTGAGACACAGGGTGGACACCATGGCGCCCAGAAATCCACCAAAACAGGAAGGTTGTTGTTCAGTACTTCCTGTGAAAACGTCTCTTTATTAACACCCTTGACTGACATAGGATACCTCTCGCAATGCTTTTGAATGACTGCATTGTAGGTTGCCAGACAGGAAGAGTTAATTCGCAATAAAGAATCAATATTAATTCTATTTCTGCATTAATTGATGGTATAGTTTGTCTGCTATGGCGGTGTTTTTTGATGTTATTATTGAGATTATTAGATGGATATCAGAGCATTACGTTATTTTTTGCAAGTCGCAGAGACCCTCAGTTTTAATCGCGCCTCTGAACGGCTCAACATATCACAGCCCGTAGTGACACGTGTTATCGCCCAACTCGAACATGAGATTGGCACCAGGCTTTTTGACAGAACCACCCGCCGCGTTTCATTGACACCCGCAGGAACTGTTCTGCTTAATGAAGTCCGGCCTCTTATCGCACATGTTGAGTCTGTCCAGCAGACGGTTCGTCATGTTGTGGCTGAACAAAGCGGTAAATTCACGGTGGGATATACCACTCTGGCTATGCAGACGGTCACTCCTGATTTACTGCGACTTTTCAGCGAGAAGTATCCTGAAGTTGAGCTGGACGTCAGGGAAATGACCACCCATGCTCAGGTCGAAGCGCTGCTGTCAGCCGAAATTGATGTAGGCTTCGTATTAACGCCGGTTGAAGATGAGGCGCTGACAGTCATTCCGCTGCATAAAGAGCGACTCAGATTAGCGGTATCCAGCCGTCACCCGCAAGCCCCTCTGGCAGGAAAAAATAAACCGCTTCCGTTGGCTGCTTTTGCAAATGAGGAGTTTATTATCCCCTGCAAAGAGCAGTTCCCTGCCGTTTATGATGAAATCATCCGACTTTGTGAGGAGGCAGGATTTCGTCCCCGCCTGCGTTCATGTGGAGAAAACCAGACGTGTGTCGGACTGGCACGAGCTGGTCTTGGCGTAGTATTCGTCTCTGGCAGAACAGAGGATATTCCTTCAGAAGGGTTAGAATTTGTTGAAATAGCAGCACCGATACCTGAATTAGAAATTGCAGTTGTCTGGCGGACACGTGATCCCTCCGTACTATTACAGCCATTCAGGGAGTTGGCAGAAATAACCATAGAAAATGGAAGAATAAATTGAATTTATGTTCAGAAATCGAATTGTCGTGAATGCCTGAAGATGCCCGCAAAATAACCAGGAAACAGGGGCAAAGTGAAAAAAATTAATTGGCGAATTTAAGCTGACTTCCGGAATAATTTCAGACTGAAGATTACTGACGGAAGCCAGGTTAGCCACGAATGCCTGTAGGCATTATTTACAACCATCTATTCCGCAGACCATCCCCTCCATGAACATAGACTCATCTTTGGTTTCTTCCCAGACTTGTCTCAAGGCGCTTAAAAAATTCGCGGCTGGCTGTGCGCCACTGATTGCATATTTATTATTGATTACAAATAGAGGTACGCCACTTGCACCTATCGCACGAGCCTTTACCTCATCGTCATCAACAGAGTCCCTGAATACAGGGTTTTCAAGGGCACTTTCAGCCTGAGACTGTGTCATACCGGCTTCAATTGCCAGAGCAATCAATACATCCCTGTCAAAAATAGAACGCCCTTCAGTTGTGGCCGCAGAGAACAACTTTTCTGACATCTGTGTTCCGAGCCCTGCCTCACGCGCAGCAGCTGCAAGGGTATGCGCTTCACGTGTATCGCCAAAAAGCATAGTGTCAAAGTTATAGATCAATCCCTCTGATTTCCCCGTGCTTTCAATCTGGTTCATCATTAACTCTGCGCCATGCTCACCACCAAACTTCTGATACAAAGCCGATCTGAATGGAATAGGGGGGTGGTCACTCGCAATACGATAGCTGTGATGACGTACATCGACCTGTTTAGAATATTCAAACTCTTCCAGACCCTTTTCAAATCGTTTTTTAGCGATCCAGCACCACGGACAGACATAATCAGACCAGACATCTACTGAGATTCGGGGCATTAATGATTTCATTTTGTACTCTGAAGATATATGACAGGTAAAGTAAAATGCCCGGATTTATATTATCCGGGCCGACTTAATTATTTTTCGCTGTATACCGGGTAATCGGTATAGCCCTTTTCCGGAGAGCCGCTTACACCGTAATAGGTCGTGCGATCGCTTTCCGCCAGCGGCCAGTTATTTTTCATTCTTTCAACCAGATCCGGGTTGGCGATAAATGGCACACCAAACGCAACCAGGTCAACTTCGTTGTTATTCAGGCGTTCTTCTGCAATATCACGGCTGAATCCACCTGCTGCAATGATCGTCCCGCCAAATGATTCACGGAAATCAGCTTTGAATTTCTCAGCGGCTTGCGGTGCGGTGACGTAGGTCGGCTGGAAATAGAGGTGCACGTAGGCCAGGGAGCGCTGGCTAAGAGCCTTCGCCATTTCTGACCAGGTTTCTTCTTCCCCGGCATAGGGGGCAAGATCATAGATGCGACCGAACGGAGAGAGTCGTACTGCGACTTTGTTGCCGCCAATTGCATCGGAAACGGCATCAATGGTCTCCAGCAGGAAGCGCTGACGATTTTCTACCGAACCACCATACTCATCGGTACGGGTATTCAGCTCACTGCTCAGGAACTGGTCAAAGATGAAACCGTTAGCCGCCATGATTTCAACGCCATCAAACCCGGCTTCCACCGCCAGTTGTGCTGACTTCACAAAATCGCGGGTAACGCGCTTCACCTCATGCGTTTCGAGTGCACGCGGAATGCTTGGGGCAACCGGGCCGGGTTTACCACTTTCGTCCCAGGCAAATACTGTTGTATTAGTCGCAGGAATGGTGCCTGAAGAGACGGGGGCAATATGACCAGGTTGTAGTGAGGTATGAGACATACGCCCCACATGCCACAGCTGAGCGAAGATTCGCCCACCTTTCGCATGGACAGCATCCGTTACCTTACGCCATCCCTCAACATGCGCATCATTATAGAGACCAGGCGTATAGAGATACCCGCGACCTTCTTCGGAAACAGGCAGCCCTTCAGTGATCAGCAATCCGGCTGAAGCACGCTGCGCGTAATACAAAGCCACTACGTCATCGGCGATGTCGTTTAACGTGCGCGTACGTGTCATAGGTGCCATAACCACGCGATTTTTCAGCTCAACGCCACCGAGGTTATAAGGGGTAAATAACGTCTTCATTGCATTCCTCATCTTAAGGGTCACGAAATTTCTGGCCACAACGACCGTTCCGGTCACTCCGTCAAAATTTACCCTCAGCATAAAACATGGATGTTGAGTCAATCTTGTCAGCGAGTGAAAGTGTGCGTACCATATCAACCTACTACTAGGTAGGCAAGTGGAAATCTGTTTTTTCGTGCCGTAATGGATGGCACTTATAACGCCGGAGTTAACGATGACAAATGTACGCACCTACAATGAAGACAATTTTCATGACATCGCATGGGGTGAGGGACTGGCAGTAATCAGATTTTTCGCTCCGTGGTGTCCACCCTGTCGTGAAAGTGAAGCGGAATATCTGCAATTTGCGGAAAAACTGGAAAAGCACGTCAAAGTTGGCGTGGTAAATACTGATGCATCACCCGTTTTATCAACCAGATATGAGGTTTTTGGACTTCCTTCCGTTCTGGTATTCAGAAACGGGCAGGTGATAGCGCGTATCACCGGACAGAAAACAGCAGATCAATACGCAGCTATTTTTTCATCCGTTTCTGAACACGAAGCAGACGTACACTGACGATATCGGCCGTTGGGTTTTGACAGTGTTTGAGACGTCCAAACCCGACATCGTGCAGAAAAAACTTAAAACGCAAACTTGACAAAAAAAATACACTCGCCTAGCCTATCTACCAGTTGATAGGCAATCACATAAACTTACCTCACCGGAGGCACTATGCAAGATACACAGTTTACGAATCATAAAGTCCTGATCATTGGCGGTACCAGTGGCATCGGTCTTGAAACGGCAAAGATGGTTTTAGAGCAGGGCGGAAAGGCTGTCATTGTAGGTAGCCGTGCTGAAAAAGCAGAAGCCGCACGTCAGGAACTCCTGGTTATTTCGGGTGAGGAGAATGCATTCGCTCTGACTGCTGACTTATCCAGTATGGAAAGTGTTGCAAAGCTCATCGCTGCCCTGAAAAAGGATCACAGCGATATTGATATGCTGGTCAATTCCGCCGGCATTTACTATCCAAAAAGTTTCCTTGAGCATTCAGTCGTGGATTACAACAACTTCCTCGATCTGAACCGGGCATTCTTCTTTATTACACAGCATGTTGCTGCATCACTTGTAGATCAGAAGAAAGCTGGATCTATTGTGAATGTTACTGCAGTCGCTGCACGCCAGGCAGTAGAAACCATCACCGCTTCAGCTTACTCCATGGCCAAAACGGGTCTGGATACTCTGACACGCCACGCCGCAGCAGAGCTGGCTGAGCACGGTATCCGTGTCAATGCAGTAAGCCCTGGTATTGTTGAAACCCGAATTTTCGAACGTTTTATTCCGGGTGAACAACTGGATGGTGCGCTGGCCAGTTTCAATAACTTCCATCCGCTGGGGCGGAACGGTACACCGCGTGATGTTGCGGAAACTATTGTTTTCCTGCTTTCAGATAAAGCGTCGTGGGTAACCGGGGCAGTCTGGGATGTGGATGGCGGTGTAATGGCAGCCCGGAAACTCGGCAATTAATTTTTTACTAATCTGAGGAAATCATCATGTCTGCAGAATGGGGCAATCGTCTCTCCGCGCTGATCAAAAGCGTCGGTAATCTGGCCAAAACAAATAAACCTGTTGCTAACGCGTTTCATAGCCTTGAAACCGCTACGCGCGAAAACAGTGTTCTGGATGCCAAAACTCACGAACTGATTGCCATTGCTGTGGCAGTGACTACTCGTTGTGACGGTTGTATTTCCGCACACGTGGCCGCCGCCAAAAAAGCTGGTGCAACGAAAGATGAAATCGGTGCTGCAGTAGGGACTGCGATTGCGCTTAACGCCGGTGCTGCTTTTGTCTATTCAGCACGCGTAATGGACGCCTACGACGAGCTGTAATTCCGGCTCGGTTAGTTACAGACAGACTCAAATCCGGGCGCCTTCTGCAATCCGGCTGCCCGGTAAATCTCAATGAACAGGAATATCAAGATGACAGAGAAAGTGAACGGTATTGATGTTGCTGCATTCCAGCAATTCGCCGAAAAAGTGACCCAAAACACGGAAAAAGCAAAAGCCAGGTTTAACGTAGAGACCCGCTGGGCAGGACAGACCCGTTCAGTTTCTACCATGAAGTCATATGAACTCTTTGGTGACAGCATCGAGCGTACCTTCCATGTCGCCGCTGATGAACCATCAGAAATACTTGGAAGCGATACTGCACCTAACCCACAGGAACTGCTCATGGCTGCGCTGAATGCCTGTCTGACCGTAGCGTATGTGGCGGTAGCTGCCAGCAAGGGCATTAAGGTTAATTCCCTGAAAATCGAAACGTCAGGCGAACTGGATCTGCGTGGTTTCCTTGGGCTGGATGAAAATGTTAACCCCGGATACGATTCAGTCCAGTACACCGCGTTTATTGATGCTGACGCTCAGCCGGCAGAAATTGAAGAAATTCATCAGGCCGTACTGAAGACGTCACCAAACTATGCGAATTTCTCGCGTTCCATTAAGATGGAGCCGAAACTCGTCATTGCACAATAACCTAAGTTGCATGATGGCAGACGCCCTGATTTGAAACAGGAGCAAGCGTCTGCCCTTGCTTCGTCATTTTTCAAACAGGTCGATTTTATGTCTATGGATACCCGACAATCATTAATCAATTCTGCAGAGTTTATGCTGCGTTCCAGAGGTTATGCTGCCTTCAGTTACGCTGATCTGGAAAAAATGGTCGGTATCAGAAAGGCCAGTATTCACCATTATTTCCCAAAAAAAGAAGATCTTGGTGTGGAAATTGTTGAAACCTACATCAATCGTTCGGCTGTGGATTTCGAAAAAATCGATCATGACTTTCCAAATGCTTTTGGTCGGCTCTGTGCTTTCGCTGCATTGTTTCGGGCTGCAATGGCTGATGGTATGTTACCGCTATGCGGGGCACTGGCAGCTGAAATGGCAGCCCTGCCGGAGACCATGCAAAGCCTTACGCGGAAATACTTTACCCTGCAACTGCAGTGGCTTGAGAAAACCATAGAGGAAGGTACTGCGGCTGGTGAATTCGCGGCAACAGGCACACCTCGTCAGAAAGCGTTTCAGATTTTAAGCCTGCTTGAAGGCAGTAGCTTCGTTCGCTGGGCAATGGATGACGGCACAGATCTGGATCCGGCAGCTATTGGTGCTATTGTTGGCCATTAATTTGTAACCCGTTGGTCAATTTACATTACACCTGTCACCCGAAAATCGGGCTCGAGAAGAACCTTCTCCTGTCAGTCGATGCCTACAACTTATCGCGCCTGTTTTCAGGCTATCACCTGTCAGGGACAGCTAACTGCTGTCCCTGAATGCCAGGCTTAACTCAGATCGACGCCATTCGAAGCAATAACTTTTTTATACCAGCCAAAGCTTTTTTTACGTGTACGTTTAAGCGTGCCGTTACCCATATCATCCTGATCAACATGGATAAAGCCATAACGCTTGGACATTTGTGATGTACTTGCACTGATCATATCAATCGGTCCCCACCAGGTGTAACCAAAAAGGTTAACTCCGTCGGCTATGGCTTCCTGCATCTGTTCAATGTGCAGTCGCAGGTAATCAATGCGGTAGTCATCCTGAACTTCGCCATTGCTGTCGGGAACATCCACTGCACCCAGTCCATTTTCAGCCACAAACAGAGGCTTCTGGTAACGGTCATAGAGCTGATTAAGCGCCAGGCGAAGCCCTTTCGGGTCAATCTGCCATCCCCAGTCGCTTTCAGGCAGATACGGATTACGAATCCCTCCGGTGATCAGATTCCCTTTAACACCTTCCAGTTTCTCAGGATGCGCACTCACGGTGCTCGACATGTAATAACTGAATGATACGAAATCGACAGGGTACTGACGCAATATTTCATCGTCGCCGCGTTCTTTTTGCAACTCCACACCTTTCGCAGCAAACATTCTCTCTGTCCAGGCGGGGTAAGCACCGCGAGCCTGTACATCGCTGAAGAACAGGGAAACACGTTGCGCATCCTCGCAGGCCTGAATATCGTCAGGATGGCAGGTATGTGGGTACAGGATCTGATAGCTGATCATGCAGCCCACTTTAGACTCAGGAATAATCTCGTGGCAGGCCTTAGTGGCAAGAGCGCTTGCTACGAACTGATGATGTGCGCCCTGATACTTGGCCTGTTCAAGAGCCGGGTGATTCTCTTCAATGACACCGACGCTGACGTACGGATGATGTTTAACGCAGTTGATTTCATTAAACGTCATCCAGTATTTCACTTTGTTGCGGTAACGCTTAAAGACAGTAGTGGCAAACTGCAGATAAAAATCAATGATCTTCCGGTTTGGCCAGCCATTATATTCAGTAACCAGAGTAAGAGGCATTTCGTAATGTGAAAGCGAAACCACTGGCTCAATGTTATGCTTACGCAACGTATCGAACACCCGGTCATAGAAAGCCAGACCGGCTTCATTTGGCTCAGATTCGTCACCACGCGGGAAGATACGAGTCCAGGCAATCGACATACGGAAGCATTTGAATCCCATTTCGGCGAAGAGCGCGATGTCCTCTTCATAATGGTGATAGAAGTCATTGCCTTTGCGCTTAGGGTAGTACTTTTTGCTGGCCGGGTTCTGAGCTTCCGCCACCTGCGCGTGCGTCATCCCGGCCCACTGATCAAGCCATGTCTCTTTCGGCGCATTAATGTCAAAGATAAAGACATCGGAGGCTGACAAGCCTTTGCCATCTACGTCATGCGCGCCTTCCAGCTGATTAGCCGCCGTTGCGCCACCCCAAAGGAAATTATCAGGAAATGATTTAGAAAATGTCACTTGTTCCCCCTTACACAGCTGCTGCTGTCAGTTTCAAAAAAGCCTCACGTGGTTCCACTTCAGTTTGTGAAATCAGGCTGATATCGTTATAACGTTCGGTATTGGTCACGATAATGATGATGCTCGGATCGATGTTATCCGCCTGTAATGCATCGAGGTCGAAGCTGATAAGTGGCTCACCGACTCTCACAAGCTGCTCGTCGTCAACATGACGCGTAAAACCTTTCCCGTTCAGCTTGACGGTATCGATGCCGATATGAATCAGAATTTCTGCCCCCGATTCGCTCTCCAGCGTAATGGCATGGTTGGTCGCAAATACAGAACCTACCCGGCCATTTAGCGGCGAGACCAGTTGACCATTCACCGGGACGATAGCAATCCCTTTACCAAAGACCTCATCGGCAAAAACAGGGTCGCTCACTTCCGAAAGCGGAATAAGTTTCCCTTCTGCCGGTGCATACAGTTGTTCGCCTGCCGCAACGTTTACACGGCTAATACCCGCCTGCAAATCTTTAGCCTGGGCTGCTACCGTATCAGTTTCAGTCGCTGTAGCTGGCTGAACTTCAGCCGCTTCTTCAAAGCCCAGCACTACCGTCACAAGAGCGGCAACGGCGAAGGCTAATGCGATGCTGGCCAGCGCCCATCCGAATCCCTCGCCGGCAAGTGCAGGTAAACCTGACAAGCCACTTAAGGCGTACGCATATGCCTTCACGCCCATGGTCATTGCCAGGCATCCGCCTGCTGCACCGCCAATCAGTGCTGCGGCGAACGGTTTTTTGAAACGGATGTTGATACCGTACATTGCGGGTTCTGATACACCCATCAGGGCACTGAAAGAGGTCGACAAGGCCAGGGTCCGGGTCTTCTTGTTGCGGGAGCGCAGGAACACCCCGAAAGCGGCACCTGCCTGCCCAAAGTTTGCGACAAACATGAGGGGTTTGATGGGATCGAAGCCCAGGCGTGTGATGTTATTGATCATGATGGGGACGAGCACATAATGCATACCGGTAATGATCATCAGGGATAACGTCCCACCCACCACAATCCCGGCAAGCGGGCCCATATTCTCCACAAGCCAGATGATCCCGCCAGAAAGCGAGTTGCCGATGAAAATCCCGGCCGGACCAATGACTATAAGCATCACCGGAGCCACAATCATCAGGCTCAGCAGTGGGGAAAACATCATTCGAATGGAAGCGGGAATGACACGATTAAAGAAGCGTTCAACGTAACTCAGTAGCCAGATTGAAAACAAAATCGGGATGACGGAGTTAGCATAAGAAACAGGTGAGACTGTTAACCCGGCAAAGGCAACAGGATCGCCTGATTTCAGTAACGTAGTCAGTGTCGGGTGAAAAAGAATGGCTGCCAGTGCAACGGAGAGATACGGGTTCGCACCAAATTTCAGACCGGCACTGAAGGCCAGTACCATTGGCATAAAGTAGAATACACCATCGCTGATGGCCGTCATGATCTGATAGGTCTGATTAGTGGCTGTCACCCAGCCGAAGGTGACGAAAAGAGATAAAACGCCCTTAAGAATACCGGCCCCGGCAATCGCAGGTATGATAGGAGAAAAAATGCCTGAAATGACTTCGAAGGCCAGAGACACGGGATTGCGGCGCTTTTCCTCAACTTTTTCATCCATCTTATCCTCCGCCACAAGGCGTGGGATCTCATCCTGAATTGCCCTGAGTACCTGCGTCACTTTATTGCCAATAATGACCTGGAACTGATCGCCTGACAGATTAACGCCCATAACGCCATCGAGTTGCATCAGTGCTTCACGATCGGGCTTATCATTATCTTTCAGACTGAATCGCAGGCGCGTGATGCAATGAAAAACTGAATTGATGTTTGCATCGCCACCAAGAAGCGCAATAATCCTGTGCGCAGTATATTGATAATCCATGGAAATACTCTCCAGATTTAGGGCAACAGCTGCCCGTTCACAAACGCCGGTATTAACCGGACACCTTGCTTCCTCTGGGGTTTGCCTGATTTAACAGTAACAAGCCTAAATGGAATTTTACTGACGGCTTAATACGTTGCCGATATGCACCGTCAGGTATAACTTTTCTGAACTGCTCATGGAATGGTTGTAATTTTTCGCCACAAATTCGCTAATCGCCTGAACACATTCCAGCGTCTTTTCATAACGTTTGGGCATTTGCGCGAACAGTTCTGCATCATCATTATTAAGAATCTCGCCTGCCATTACCCTCTGAGCAAAGAATTTTAAATGCGTAACAAATCGCTGATAATTCAGGCTTTGTTCATCAATACTTATCGCAAACCAGTACTTTACGATGTTCTGGATCTGGAAGATTAGCCGGGTCATCTCCATAACCTGCCCATTCGGGACATTCATGGAGGCATTCACGATATGAAGAGTGATGCTGCAGGCTTCCGCATCCGGTAACAGTTGCCCGGTACGCGAAGCGATCAACGCCAGAGCCTGCCGTCCGACCAGGTATTCTTTACGGTATAAATGGCGGACCTCCCACTCCAGTGGGTTCTGAATTTCAAGGCCCTCAGAATAACGCTTAAGTGCAAAGTTCAAATGGTCTGCCAGCGAGACATATAAGGTATCGCTCAGGGGGTATCCAAGAGAATTTCTCGCCAGCGTAACGATGTCATCCGTCAACTGAATGATTTCTACCGGTACTTCATTAAGTAAAACCTTAAAGCGATCCGAGACTGAGCCTTCTGCCAGACTGAAGGTCTTTTCAATGTTTTTTTCATCAACAATATCGCCAACTCTGGCATTAAAGCCCAGACCGCGGCCCGTCAGGATAAACTCAGCTCCGCTGGCATCAGAAACGCTGACGACGTTGTTATTAAGTACCTGTTTGATAATCATCGCCAACTCCAGAAACGCAAAACGGGCAAAACATAAGTACAGCCAGGGAAGCCCCCTGTGGCTGCTTTTACGTTTTGCCCGCCGAACGGTAACAAGCTGTATAATCTCAAGAAGATATAATTCAAACTTATGAACTGTCAAGGAAGCGTAAATTTATGAGCCCACTTTCATTCAGAAGTGTGATCATTGTTTGATTCTTGCTCCAGTCTGCACTCACTGGGCGATTAACCTAACGGATCCGGCTGCGGTTAATTATAAACCGATGGTGTACAGATAAGCAGAAAGTGTAAACATAGAAAGCACTGTTGAAACCAGTACACATTTCGATGTTGTTGATGCCTCGCGACGATAGAACTCAGCCAGCATAAATGGTCCTGTACCTGTTGGTAATGCCGCCAGTAACACTGCGGTGTGAACCAGAAGAGGTGACAGGTGAAACACTTTTGTAGCAAACCACCATGTTAAAGCTGGTTGAATCAATAACTTAAGTACGACTAAAAGCGTTACCGTAAAATTATCATTGTTCGTCCTTTTATCTGACTGACCGGCAAGGAATAACCCCAGTGCAATAAGTGCGCAGGGCGACGCGGCTCCACCAAGTAACTTCAGGAACACATTTATTGAGTCCGGCACGGTTAATCCCGACAGCGGAATACATATGGCGATAGCCGGAGATACGAGTAACGGATTTTTAATCAAGGACTTAGCTACACGCGTAAAAATGATGCGCCGTTTCACTTCACCCTGCAGCCCGGTTTCGATAATGATAATACCAATACCAAACAGCACAGAGACGGTCAAAATTGTGGCGATGAGTGTGGGTGCCAGGGCTTCATGGCCTAAAAAAACGATGACAAGGGGGAAACCGATAAACCCTGTATTAGCATAACCCGCGTTCAGTGCATCGATAGCTGCATCTGCAAGGTGGCGGGTGCGTCTCAGCTGAACAAATAAGGTCAGGAAAAACACCACCATCATCCCTATCGAAAAGGCACTGATAAACGCAGGCTGAGCCAGATCTGCCCACATTGCATTGGCAATGATATCGAAAAGCAAAGCAGGTAACGCCAGGTATACAACAAAGCGGTTAAGTTCAGTCAGGGCTGTTTCGCCCAATATTTTTAGCTTACGAGCTAGCCAGCCAACCAGGATGAGAGCAAATACAGGCAGGACAACGTTTAAAGTGGATAACATGTACGGAACTCAAAAGAGAAAAAAGCTACTCTAGAGATATTGACCTATATATTCCAATGCCTTTTTATATTGTTATCCATGCAAAAAAGGTATGAACAGATGTCCGATTTTAGACAGTTGAACTATTTCTTGACCCTGGCCGAATGTCTCAACTACGGCAAGGCAGCAAAAGTACTTAACATTTCGCAGCCACCTTTAAGTCGACAGATTGCTTCACTGGAGCATCAACTCGGTGTGAAGTTATTTAATCGCCATCACTATGGTGTCTCACTGACGGAAGCCGGCAGGATGTTCTACGCCGATACCCGTGCGGTCGTCAGTGCGTATGAACTTGCCTGCCGAAATGTCAGAAAAATGGCTACCGGCGAAAAGGGTAAGCTGTCAGTAGGTTTTATGATGCACGCTGCGTACTCTACACTTCCTGAACTCACTAAACAGGTGATTACGCAATTCCCCGATTTACATCTGATATTGCAGGAAGTCACACCGGCTACCCTGGTCGATGCCGTGCTGGAAGCAAAATATGATGTAGGTCTGGTTTTCAATCCGGGGCCGGTTCGTTTACTACAATGTCTAACTTTGCATCGTGAAAACTTGTGCCTGGCAGTCAATGAAACTCACTCTCTTGCAGATGAAAAAAAGGTTGGCGTTGATCGATTAAAAAACGAGCCAATTATCGCTACTCCACACTCGGTTGCACCAGTATTAAGAGATATGATCGATCTTTACTTGCGCCAGGGAGGGATCGAGCCTTATTACCGACTAGAAACGCAGTTACAACAGACTATTATCAGCCTGGTTGCTGAAGGCATTGGTGTGGCAATTGTTCCAGAATCAGTAAAAAAATTACATTATGCTGGCGTAAAATATCTTGAACTTGAGCAGAGCCCAGCTATAGAACAGGTTATCATCTGGCATCAAGATAACAGTAATCCAGCCCTGAATTCTTTTACACGTCTGGCCAGAGCGATAGCTGAAAGATAGCTACCTCAACTCTACGTGAGACTTCTTTTTAAATCTTTCGGAAATGATTCAGAGAGGTCTCATAGAGCTGGATCGAGCCAATGTGAATAGACTAACTAAGTAGATCTGCCATATTTTTAACCTATATTCTTACCATAATTATCGCTCAATGCACCTCAACGGTGCGTAATGCGATATTCTGCACGCTCGTAATGGATGATCTACATAATATCGCTGCATTTTTTTATGCTGTTATTATTCATTAATTATACTTCGTACCCATTCAGTTAATGCCTTAACGCCCGGCCTTGAACGGTTCTCGCGAGGCATTATCAAATCATATCCGCGCTTAGCCTGTACCTCTTTGTTAAACGGAATGGTAAGTTTTCCCTCAGCAATGTACTTTTTAACCAGTTGTTTTCTACCCATCGCTATACCGCTCCCTGTGAGAGCTGCTTCAATCGACATATGGCAGTTATTGAAGCTCATGAAGTTTTTTTCAAGAGGTAGCTCAGTTTGGGTTGCGGAACACCATTCTCGCCATTCGGAGAATGTATCCTGCGAATCAACGGATTCAGAAGCATGAATAAACCGTACTTTTTCAAACCAATTGTTATCCTGTCTGATTCGTTGACTTAGAGCAGGGGTGCAAACGGGTACCAGCCACTCATCAGCAAGCCGCTCGCAATAAAGATCAGGATATTTTTGCATGCCGTAGTAGATTGCTATATCCACACGTTCATGGTTGAAATTAATCAGTCCAGCACGAACTCGAAAATTGATATTGAGATTTGGCCAACGCAGGGCGAATTCTTCCAGACGGGGCATTAGCCAGATAAAGGAAAATGTTGGTGGCAATCCTACCGATAACGTTCCGCGTAGCCCTTGCACGCGGATGTCTTCTATTTCGTCGTCAATGCGCTTTAGTGAAGACGACAAAACACTCAGCAACCGAGCACCTTCGTTCGTCAACTGCAATTTACGCGTTAAACGAATAAAGAGTCGAAATCCTAGCATCTCTTCAAGATGACGTATGCGCTGGCTGACTGCTCCCTGGGTAAGGTTCAGGATATTCGCCGCCCGCGTGAAACTCAAATGAAGTGCCGCGCATTCAAACGTATGCAGTAGTGCCAGTATATTTTGTTGTGCCAGCATAGGCCTTTAGTTCCTTTTATCATCTTTATGCATTAATTTTTCTAATGGATACCCTCTTTAAGATCGTTTGTCAATTCCTAATGATAGGTCTTAAATAACACCGCTAACACTCATCTAAAAGAGGTGACCCTATGGAAGGTTTGAAGATTGTTGTTATAGGTGCTGGCTCAAGCTATACCCCCGAGCTAATGGAAGGAATTATTAAACGCCGGCATGAGTTCCCGGTGCGTGAAATTTGGCTGGTCGATATTGAAGACGGGCTCGAAAAAATGGCCATCATCGCTGGGCTGACACGCAGAATGTTGAAAAAAAATGGTCTCGATATTACCGTCCATGAAACGCTGGATCGTCAGAAGGCGCTTTCTGGCGCTAACTTTGTTTGTTCGCAATTCAGGGCTGGATGTCTCGAAGCGCGCATAAGCGATGAACGTATTTCATTAAAATATGACATGATCGGTCAGGAAACTAACGGACTGGGTGGTTTTGCTAATGCCTGCAGAACTATTCCAATTGCACTGGAAATCGCAGCCGAGATGGAAAAACTTTGTCCAGACGCATGGTTGCTGAACTTTACAAATCCTTCAGGCATGGTTACGGAAGCGATACTTAAGCATTCCTCGGTGAAAACAGTGGGATTGTGTAATGTGCCGGTAATTATGCAGAAAGGTATTGCCGGTATGTTCGGCGTAGAGGATATCAACGAATTTATCATGCAGGTTGCGGGGCTGAACCACTTTATTTTTGCCCGACATGTCTGGTTTAAAGGGAAAGATATTATTCCGGACATAATCAGCAATATTGAGCAGGGAAATGATCCACTGATTCCGAAAAACATCCCTCCGTTTAAATGGCCGGCAGGAATGCTCAAAAACATGAGGATGCTCCCATGTCCTTATCATCGTTACTATTATATGAGCGATGATATGTATCGCCAGGAGCTCAGTGAAGCAAAGGGAGAAGGTACGCGTGGTGAAGTAGTGAAGCAGCTTGAAAAAGAACTTTTTGATATTTACCGCAATCCAGATCTTGCTGAAAAACCCAAAGCTCTTGAGGGCCGAGGCGGGCAATTTTACTCCGATGCTGCCTGCGAATTAATGAGCGCAATTTATAATGATAAACGTATCATTATGCACGTTAACACGCGTAACAATGGCGCTATATCAGGTCTTCCTGATAACTGTGCGGTAGAAGTGAGTTCGATGATCACCAGCTCAGGTCCGATACCGCTCAATGTTGAACCATTCCCGGACGACATTATGAGCCAAATTCAGCTGATGAAAACTTTTGAGCAGCTGACTATCGAAGCAGCTGTGACCGGGGACAGACATACAGCATGGCGTGGATTAGTAATAAATCCGTTAATTAAGAGCGGAGCATCCCTTGAAAAAGCATTGGATGAAGTTATTGAACATAACCGGGTGTTGATGCCTGCATTCCACACATCTAATTAAAATTGAAATATTTTACTCAAAAGGCTATCTATTGGTGGCCTTTTTTCCTAGTGCACTAAATATAGACAAGAATAGAAGTATAGGAATCGACCTTAACAGCAACGCTTTTGTTCTCTTACAGTAAATTTAGTATAAGATCTGTTCGACCGTAACACGCTTCAGTTCCTTCTAAAAGTGTCAGTTCTTAGCCTGAGCAGCTGACTGGCCTTTATTACTTCAGATATTTACCTCCTGCTGTGTAAAATTCAATTATAAAAGCGAAGGTTGAATGGAATGGTGATAGTGTATTGATTACGAATAGTTGATTTGGGTTATTTCCATCTAACCTCCACCTAAGCAATACTTAAGGCGCTTCTTTAGAGTAAAATTTAAGTACCTCGATAAAACAATACCGTCAGAGCTGGTAGGATTAAACCAAAATTGTTGAGATTGCGAATATTTCCTGAATAATAACTGCAAAATTGTTATGGAAAATACTCATAAAAATCTGGGGTGGGCTCTTTTTATCTTCAGTGGCAATCAATTCACTGGCTTTGGCTGCCCATCAGGAACAGGAATACAATACGTGGTATTCGGGTGGGGTAGTACTTTACGGCATGACTCAGACCTCACGTGAACTTCCTGAGATGGTCAGCATCTCACAGCAAGGTCATAATAATGCCAACATGGTTGTTTCATATATTGATGGGGGGAGATGCGATGCACTTAAGAAGGCTTTCAATGTCAATGGGCAGGATGTTCCGGCTACGTACACATATGCGAATATCGAGAACAACCAGAAGATAGAGCATTTTGCAATTACTGATGCGAAGTGTGTAAACGGGATGGTTCAACATCTGAAATTAGACTTTACGCTCGTGTTACAAAATGACATCAAGGTATGGGCCGCAAATATAAAAACACCGAGGTATGGTGTTACCCCTAAGTTCTTATAACTTTGCAGAGCCGTCTAACTGAGGTGTATTATTGTATAAATCGAGGCCTTTCTTACCCTTTAATTTGATAAATTTACTACACGCTGGCGAGATGAATGCGGAGCCAGAGCCGTCGCGGAAACTGCTGGGATAATGCAGTGGCAGAATCGTTCTTCAGTTCACTCAAAAAAGAGCGCATCAGGAAGCGGATATATAAAACCCGGGACATGGCCCGGGCGGATATTTTCGATTACATTGAAGTGTTCTACAACCGTAACCGACGCCACAGCCACCTCGGTGGCGTCAGCCCGGAGGCCTTCGAAAAGGCCTCGCCGTGAGGACAGAAACTGTCTACCGGAGCGTGGTCACTCCACATCAGGCTGAGTTCAGTATCAAAGCCATGTGCCGTGTACTTCAGGTTGCCCGTAGCGGCTGGTACGTCTGGCATCAGCGTCGTCATCAGATAAACCGGCGTCAGCAGTTCCGCCTTGTTTGTGATAACGTCGTCCGGGAAGCATTCAGTGACGCAAAACAACGCTATGGTGCGCCACGCCTGACGGATGAGCTTCGTGCTCAGGGACGGGTGTATAACATAAAAACCGTGGCGGCCAGCCTGCGTCGGCAGGGACTGCGGGCGAAAGCCTCGCGCCGGTTCCGTCCGGTCAGTTACCGCGAACATGGTCTGCCAGTCTCAGAGAATCTGCTGAAGCAGGACTTTTACGCCAGCGGCCCGAATCAGAAGTGGGTGGGTGACATCACGTATCTTCACACTGGTGAAGGCTGGCTTTATCTGGCCGTGGTTATCGATCTGTGGTCGCGGTCAGTCATTGGCTGGTCGATGTCCTCGCGGATGACAGCACAGCTTGCCTGCGATGCGTTACAGATGGCGCTGTGGCGGCGTAAACGTCCGGAAAATGTCATCGTGCATACAGACAGAGGCGGTCAGTACAGTTCAACGGATTACCAGAGCTTACTGAAACGCCATAATCTGCGGGGGAGTATGAGCGCCAGAGGTTGTTGTTACGACAATGCCTGTGCGGAAAGCTTCTTCCATACGCTGAAGGTGGAATGTATCCACGGAGAGGACTTTGTCAGCCGGGAAATAATGCGGACAGCCGTGTTTAATTATATCGAGTGTGATTACAATCGGTGGCGTCGTCACAGTGCCTGTGGCGGTCTCAGTCCGGAACAATTTGAAAACCAGAACCTCGCTTAGGGTTGTGTCCATATTACGCGGGTAGGATCATATGGCTCACTGGATCAAAGTCATGGGTGCCAGCTTTAAAGATGCTTTAGCCGGTAAGTATATAGACCAAAGAGCTCTCGACAGAGTGAGCATAAAGCAGTTATGAATACTGAATCAAGCTGCTCTCGGGTGATGTCATGTTTAGCAGAGACCGCTATCAGTGTCGGTATTTCTGAGGAAGAGGTTAAACATTTACCTTACTCTATAGCAGCCATAGTCTGGGGTTTTAACGGCATCACCACCTTAGAGAGTAAAACTGGTTTAATTGAACAAATATCCCCAGGCTACTCATTCTCAGCTCATGATGCAGAATGGTTTGATACCAACATCATAATTATATAAGAGCAATTAAATAGTAAGCTGTGGGGCGAAATCAGTGTATTAAAACACTAGCGATATAGATGTTTTCCGAATAACGACTCAAGGGTAAACACGAACCCAATGGCACCCTGGTAGAACACAGCAGCATTTAAAGATTGGGGAATGAGAAAGTAGACATCATATATTTTTAGCCAACCTCGTGAACATTAACAGTTCATCTACTATGGGCTTGAAATGATTATCCTCTGTCGCGTACAACTTCACTAATATTCACAATCGGGAATATTAGTGCTTTGAATAGCATCTCTGCAAGGCCTAGTACAGCTCCGTTAAGTTGAGCCATTCATTTGTATTAAATGAGCAGTAATATTTCAGTCAATAATGCGGGGAAGTTAATCCATATACAGTAGGGTATGCTTGAGCCCTCGAAAATTTTCACCGATGATATCACACAACGCAAGGAGTTTATACAATAGAACAAAAATAGAGCCATGCGCTAAAAACTTTGGGTCATTCAACTTAGATACCTTCCATTTACCAATGGTAAACAAGCCATCGCTTATATAAGCACCTAAAATCAACTGCCTTTTCCGGTACGTTTATCCTCGGGGCTGCCTCCCGTATATTTTCAACGGACGTCGCTATAACAGCGATGATGATACACTCCTTCTGACAGTTTTGCCTGGTAATACTGGTTTTGGGGTTATCAAGCTTTCGCGTAGTTTTATCACTTCAGGGGAGGTTGCTACTAAGGCATCCAGGATCATATTGTTACCAAAGCGTAACCAATTATTCATTTATCACAGTTAATCAAATGCTTTACAGTTCATAAGTTTAAGCAAGGGGTGGTAATGGCTTGATGTGAGGAATATGTACCAGCTATCGTAAATTCTTTAGCTTGGAAGGAGTCCTTAGAGGCTGAGGTATTATATTTCACTTCTCATTCTTTTATGATACTCATTCGCCTTAAGAAATCGGCAAAATTATGGACCCCCATCTTTTCCATTACTCGTGACCTGTGGACTTCCACTGTGCGTAATGCAATGTTCATTTGTTCAGCAATATCTTTATTCAATAAACCGGAGTAAACCAGCTGGGCAACTGTTTTTTCCTTTGGTGTTAACTTTATGAAACGTTTCCTGAGATCGTTTGTAATAGCCAGACTGGCAGAGTGCTCGTAACCTTTTTTTATAGCCAGTTGCAGAACAGTGGCAGCAATGGGTTTCTCCAGGAAATCTACTGCTCCGCATTGGATTTCTTTAACAGCCATGGGGACATCTCCATGACCTGTCAGAAAAATAACAGCAAGTGAACTATTTTCTTCACGCATTAATCTGAACAACTCATGGCCATCTATGCCGGGCATACGCATATCGAGCAATGCTATCCCGACAGAAGCGAGCGGAGCTTCACGCAAAAATTGCTCGCTCTGGTTCCAGCATTTAACAACATAACCCTGGCTTTCTAATAAAAAACAACAGGAATTGGTTACCGCCTCGTCATCATCCACTAAATGTATCATTGAGCAATCCCATTTTGTTCATCGTCTGGAAAAGTTAATGTTACCACGGCACCTGCACTACCGTCCGGTGCATAGTCATTTCTCACGCTAATATCACTGTTTACTTTTCGAAGCAGGCGCTGGCAAATCACAAGGCCTAATCCCATTCCTGCTTGTTTGCTGGAATGGAATGGGACAAAGAGATCTGAAAACTGCTCAGAAGAAATACCGCCAGCATCATCCTGCAAAATAATACATTTTTTCTTCCCTTCACTCCTGAAATCGAACCACAACTGGCTGGCGCCGGCCTGAACTGCATTCAGAATGACATTCGCCAGGACTTGCTCAAGCAGAACTGGCGGAAGGAATAGCATGCAGCCCTGAGCACTGTTGATATGTATTTTGATTCTGGGAGAATCGTTGTTGAGTTGCAGGAGTGCCAGAACATGTCTGATGGTGTGGGTTACATCGACAGGAGAAGATGACACTACTTCTCTGCCGGGTTCGGATGGGTTAGCCCATTCCCGCAGGTGTTTAATGATGAGTCCGCAACGCTCCGCCTGTAATTCAATATGGGTAAGCGCTTTTTCAAGTGTTATATTGTTTGTATCTCTTGAAAGATAGTTCATCCCGCCCTGAGCATACATACGTATAGCAGACAAGGGTTGATTCAGCTCATGCGCAAAACCAGAGGCCATTTCTCCCAGCACACTCATCTGTCTGGCCTGCTCAAGCGCATGCTGCTGCTTCCTTAACTTCTGATTCACCGCGTCAAGTCTTTTGCCTCGCTTTTTCACCAGCATCATGACCCAGGCGTAGTTAGCAATCAGTAATATTGCCAATAGCACTATCGTTCCAAGCGCAATTTTGTGCTGATGAAGCCAGTCGACCAAGTTTTGCCAAAAACGCTGTTGTTCAGGATGACGATTCACCTCACGTAACAGCGATTCCGTTTGCCTTGTCGACGCAGGTGCCCCCCAGCGCAAAGCGCTGGTCTGAGTCGCAATGAGCAAATCTCTGGCTACTGCATCGGCAATTTTATCATCCACCCCAGGCATTGCGGCAAATGACCAGTCCGGATAGAGAGCCGTACTGGTCATACAAGGAAATGATGTCTCCTTTTCAAGCAGAGCGCGGAACAAATTTTTGTTGATCAGCCCCTCTCTATCCATATTTTCAAGCAAGCAAACCGGAACTATTGCAGCCTGAACGACGTTCTCGCGAAGCAGATAGAGCAGGGCATCTGCCGGAAAGCCCACAAATCTGATGTTAGCCTGTTCATCTACCTGTAAGCCTGCGTCTATCAGTTCGCGATACCCTAACAAATAGCCACCAAAAGCCTGCTCGTCGACAGCACCAAGTGTTTTGCCTGCGAGGTCGGGCGCGTGATGGAAAGGACTATCCTGACGAACCAGAATTGCGCTACCTGCCGCCATGCTGTTAACAGATGTATCTGAACGCAGCGATGCCAGCCAGCGTAAATGGAAGCTGCTGTTCAATTGCACAAACTGCGCTTGATTGGTGAGTACAAACTGGATAGTTCCATTGTTAACCGCCTCGCGCATGCCGTTGAGATCTAGAGGCAACAGGTGAAAGTGAGCACCTGTAACCGCGCTATTAAGCGAATCAACCAGCGGTTGCCAGTGACGTAAGGTTTCTTTTTCACCACGCAACGCCAGAATGCCGACTGTCCAGTCAGCTGCGTGAATGCAGGTGGCGTGAGCTGTAATTAGCAATAATATTAGGATTTTTGCTACGCGTTCCATGCAACAAGCACCTCTTATCTCTTGAGCCAGATCAAGCCCGTGCGATTTATGTGGTTAACCACAATAGAGCATAACCCGGCAGGGTTTTTAAACTGCCACTAATCATATCTGGTTAGATAATTCTATTCCTAATCGCTTTATTAGCCGCGCACTGAGTGGAGGGCATTATGGACATCAGTAAGCGACATTTTTTTCAAAAACTGGGCGTAGTCACGGCCGGAGCTGCATTATTGCCTCTGGCAGAAGCACAAATCTCCTTTAGCCCAAAGCGCCACGGCGGTTCAGATGCACATCGCTATGCCATGCTAATCGATCTGCGTCGCTGCATTGGCTGTCAGGCATGCACAGTGAGTTGTACCATTGAGAACCAGACGCCTGAAGGGGCTTTTCGCACAACTGTTAACCAGTATCAGATTAAACTCACAGACAGCGAAATGGTCACGAACGTCCTGCTGCCTCGGCTCTGTAACCACTGCAACAATCCTCCCTGTGTACCCGTCTGCCCGGTGCAGGCAACATGGCAGCGCAGGGATGGCATAGTTGTGATTGACAATACACGCTGCGTGGGATGCGCCTATTGTGTACAGGCTTGCCCATACGATGCCCGCTTTATCAACCATGAAACCCAGACAGCTGACAAATGTACTTTCTGCGCACATCGTCTCGCAGTAGGGCTGCTGCCCGCCTGTGTAGAGTCCTGTGTCGGTGGAGCGAGGATCATTGGCGATTTGAATGATCCCCTCAGCACCTTAAGTAAGATGCTCGCCTCATATCGTGAGGATATAAGGGTTCTGAAACCTGAGAACAACACCCACCCTCACGTCTTCTATCTGGGACTGGATGACGCTTTTGTTTCCCCGCTTCAGGGACGCGCACAACCTGCGCTCTGGCAGGAGATAGAATATGATCATCTCTGAAGTGCTGGTACAGCCACAGGCGATAACCTGGCTTCCCTGGGCCGTACAGTATTTTTTCTTTATAGGTATTTCAGCGTGTGCGGCGATAATTGCTTGCGTTGCCCGATGGATAAAAAGTTCTCATAGCGCTGTCTTCGAGCGGCACAGCTTGTTCATTGCCTTGACCTGTGGCATTACAGCTCCTCTAGCGTTGACTGCCGACCTTCATCAAACTGCCCGGTTCTGGCATTTTTACGCCTGGCCCACCCCCTGGTCATGGATGCCATGGGGTGCACTCTTCTTACCATTATTTACGTTGCTGACCGGGATCTGGTTTGCACTCTTTCACCTGCGCAACGTCACGGAGCGTTATACGCCCTGGATGCGCTGGGTTGCACTTGTTACAGCGCTGACGGCTGTTGGTTTACTGCTTTATACCGGTCGTGAAGTGTCCGTTGTTCGCGCCCGACCAGTGTGGTTTAGCTACTGGTATCCGATAATTATGTTCATTAGCGCAATGAGTGCGCTGCTCGCATTTCTCACTATGTCAATCCGGGACGATAGTGCACTCACTCGGTTGCTGGCGAAATATCAGATGGCAATCCTCCTCCTGCTGGGATGCATCGCGCTTGCGTGGTATCACGGCGACTCCTTGTCCGGTGTAGCGCTACGTCAGCAATGGCAATTAGCGATAGGTGGGCAGGCTGGCATGATTATGGCCATCGTAATGTGGAGTGTCGCATTTACGACGTCATTCTACACAAGCCGATATTCACCTCCGGTCATGATTTTACTGTTCAACGTGGTCATTGTTGCCGGATTGTGCTGGCTTCTGCGCTGGGAGTTGCTTATTGGGGGGCAAACCATACCAAAATATAACGCCCTGGAGAATCACTACGACTTACCATTGGGCACTGATGGTTTGCTGGCGATTGTGGGCACATTTGGTCTCTGGTTCGGCCTGATGGTTGTGGTCAAAGAATGTATCAACTGGCTTACAAGGAGGCTTAAGAATGCCTAATTTTTCCCGTCGTCAATGGTTAAAAATAGGCGTTGCCGTGGGGGGCTTCGCTGCATTTGGGGTGAGTTACCGCGATGTCGCGAAAAGAGCGGTGGATGGGCTGGTAAACGGTACATCCGGTCGTGTGACCCGAGACAGGATCCATGGGAACTCGCTGCAACCAGAAGGTGTGGCGGATAATGGCTGGCAGCCTGATCCCAATCAGGCTGTATCGATGACGCAGTGTTTCGGTTGCTGGACACTCTGCGGAATACGGGTGAGAGTCGACAAGAAGACAAACAAGGTGCTTCGTATCGCCGGTAACCCATGGCATCCCCTTTCACACGAACGACCATTTGACATAACAATGCCTTTTGCCGACGCCATGCTAAAAATGGCCGGAGAAAGCGGTTTGCAGTCACGATCTACAGCCTGCGCACGTGGTGCAACGTTGCTGGAAAGTCTGAACAGCCCACTGCGTATTCTCACGCCCATGAAGCGTGCCGGTAAGCGCGGCGAAGGAAAATGGCAACGCATCAGCTTTGAGCAGCTTATTGAAGAGGTTGTGGAAGGCGGAGACCTTTTCGGAGAAGGCCATGTTGACGGGTTACGGGCTATTCGCGATCTGAAGACTCCTGTCGATGCCCTTCATCCCTCTTATGGCCCCAAAGCAAATCAGTTACTGGTGACTAACACAAGTGATGAGGGCAGGGATGGCTTTTTACGCCGATTTGCCCTGAACAGCTTCGGTTCAAAAAATTTTGGCGCACATGGTGCTTACTGCGGACTGGCATATCGTGCCGGGTCAGGGGCACTAATGGGGGATTTAGATAAAAATCCCCACGTCAAACCAGACTGGGAGAATGTAGAATTTGCCTTATTTATGGGCACTTCTCCTGCACAGTCGGGAAATCCGTTCAAGCGGCAGGCCAGCCAGCTCGCCAGTGCTCGGACGCGTGAAGATTTTAACTATGTGGTGGTCTCTCCGGCATTGCCTTTGACTACGGTTCTGGCCGACGATCATGGGCACTGGCTTGCTATCAAACCAGGCAGCGACTCTGCACTGGCGATGGCGATGATTCAATGGATAATTGATAACGAGCGCTTTATGGAGGATTATCTGACGATCACCTGTCGCGAGGCCATGTTGCGCGTGGGTGAGAAAAGCTGGACCAATGCTACCTGGCTGGTCATCGTCGACGAAAACCATCCGCAGTCAGGGCAGCACCTTATGCTATCTATGTTAAATGGTGTAAACACTGTTCCGGACGAGGTGCTGGTTTTAAATAATGCCGGAGCGGTAGTGCCCGTAAGTCAATGCGATTGCGGGACTCTGCTTGTCACGCATCAGGTCAGGCTGCACGACGGGTCGACAGTATTGGTGAAAAGTAGCTTTCAGTGTTTGTATGATTCCGCCAGACGGTTCAGCCTGGCGCATTACAGCCAGTTATGCGGGGTGTCAGAAAAAGACATAATTTTGCTCGCTAAAGCGTTCACCGCACATGGACGTAAGGCCGCTGTTGTGACACATGGTGGAATGATGTCCGGGAATGGTTTTTATAACGCCTGGTCCGTGATGATGCTTAATGTGCTACTCGGAAACATGAGCCTGAGTGGTGGGGTATTTGTAGGTGGAGGTAAGTTCAACGGTGAAGTTAACGGGCCATGTTACAACCTGGAACAGTTCCCGGGCAAGGTGATGCCAAAAGGACTCAGTATCGCCCGCAGTAAGGCCGACTATGAAAAGTCGGATGAATATAAGAATAAAATAGCCAGCGGCCAGTCACCATGGCCTGCAACAGCCCCGTGGTACCCTTTTGTTGCAGGGCAACTGACCGAGCTTCTCCCCTCAGCGCTGGAAGGATACCCCTACCCGTTAAAAGCTTGGATTACCAATATGACCAACCCTCTTTATGGCGTCCCCGGATTGCGCGGGGTCATTGAGGAGAGTCTTATCGACCCATTGCGCCTGCCCTTATTTATCGCCATTGATGCCTTCATGAATGAGACAACGGCCCTGGCGGACTACATCATACCGGATACGCATAACTTCGAAAGTTGGGGCTTTAGTGCACCATGGGGGGGAGTGGCAAGCAAAACGTCTACAGCGCGTTGGCCAGTCGTCTCCTCTATGACGGCCAAAACTGCGCAAGGCGATCCGGTGTCGATGGAAGCATTCTGTATTGCTGTGGCAAAGCGTATGGCACTCCCGGGCTTTGGGGAAGATGCAATACCTGATGCCCAGGGGGCATTACACGCATTAAACTGTGCCGAAGATTATTATTTGCGCGTTGCGGCGAACATTGCTTTTACCGGACAGAAGCCTTTACAGCCAGCCAGTGAACAAGACATCACACTTTCAGGCGTTAAGCGAATTCTTCCGTCAATGCAAAAAACGCTTAAGACACAGGAAATCTTGCCTGTAGCGTTTCTGTACAGCCGTGGAGGACGTTTTGCGCCTGACTCATCTGGTCGACAAAGTGAAGCAGTCGGCGTCGAATGGTCAAAACCACTGCAAATCTGGAATGCTCAGGTGGCAGCTTACAGACATGCTATGACCGGTGAACGATACAGTGGTTGTCCGACTTGGTATCCCCCCAGACTGGCGGATGGCAGGGCACTCGACGCTATTTTTCCTGAGTCACACTGGCCTTTAAAAGTCATGTCCTTCAAATCGAATCTTATGAGTAGCTCCACGACAGTGATTGAAAGATTACATCACGTGAAACCTGTGGGAATGGTAGCTATAAATCCCAAAGATGGTAAACGTTTCGGGCTGGAGCATGGAGATATTGCAAGGATCACGACCCCGGGGGGGAGTATAGAGGCCCAGGTCAGCGTACTTCCTGGTGTGATGTCCGGAGTAATTGCAATGGAGCATGGCTACGGGCATAAAGAGCTGGGTGCACGTCAACACTGGCTTGATGGTGAACCTATGGCGCTTAAGCCGTTTGTAGCCAGCGGAGTAAATCAGAATGACATCGGTTTTGCGGATCCGACCAGAAGTATTCCTGGTGTCTGGCTTGACTGGGTAACTGGAGCATCAGTGAGACAGGGAATACCTGCAACAATACGTAAAGTTGTATAAAAAGGATGTATCACAGAGCCTCAGGGATTGGGGCTAACAATATAGAAAAATTGCACAGGAGTAACGGCCACGGCCGTTGTTGCTGCTATTGGCAAAGGAACTGTAAGAATGGCCGCCACTTTGCTGCATGGCTGGGTCTGGTTCCACGCCAGCATTCGAGTGGCGACAGACAGGTGCTGATGAATATGACGAAAAAAGGCGACAAGCATCTGCGGACACTTTTTATTCATGGTGCCGGCGCTGTCGTCAGGGTTGCCACGAGTAACAATGATGTCTTTATGAATCAGTGGGTTAACCAGTTAAAGGAACAGCGCGGATTTAATAAAACGACCGTGGCGGTCGCTAACAAAAACGCGCGAATAATCTGGTCGATGCTGAGAAATGAGACCGAGTATCAGGTAGTGTGAAATTAATCCCCTGCCAGAAAAAGTTGCAGCGTACTGAGAAATGGTGACAGGTTGCACCTGCACAATCGGAACCTGATTTTTATACTGGCCTCAGAGGCCGTCCAGTTGTTGAGGCGATTGTGTGCGAATTACCCATTTGGGCACAGATTTTCATGATGCCGGATAGATGTAAGCAACAACCCAAAACCAGGTTCAGTACTTGCAAAACGGAGGTAGTCCATAGATATAAAAGGTGGCGTCGGAAATAGCGTGCTTACGGCAGAGCTCACGGGCAGAAACCCCGGCTTCAGCCTCGCGGAGGATACTGATGATCTATTCGTCGGAAAAACGCTTCTTCATGGGGATGTCCTCATGTGGCTTATGAAGACATTACTAACATCGCGGTGTATTAATCAACGGGGAGCAGGTCATACTCACTATAAGAATGGGCTAAATGCTTAACCATGTCTTTTACGCTGAAAAAAACGTGTTCCAGGATATTTATTATTACCCCAATCGTTCAGAAAAACGGCGACGGTCATATTCAAGAACTGTGTATTTATACAGCTCTGATATGTAATGACATTTTCTTGTTTACCTCCCGAAAAAACATTCCTTAGTTACGAAAAATAATTCGCTGACTCTGTAAAATTGTCTTACCCGTGATTAGCAACGGATTTCCGAAGCAAAAGCTGGTGAGGTTGTTTAACAAAGTTACTTTTGATTGCGATAAGCCTTGAGTGATCACTTGAGGCCAGGACAAGCCAGACGTACGAGAGACGGATCAATTTTGGCCTTCGACGCCTTGCTCTGTCCAATCTCTCATTTATATGTTCGTCCGGATGCACGACGAAACGGGATCAGCTGCTCTGACAGGGCTTATCGCCAAAAGTAACTTTTTGTCCAAGTTAAGTGGTGGGCGATTGAGTCTCTAAAGCGCGCTGTCTGGAAAACTTTGGTGAGTTTCAAAACAGGACAACGCATCGGGCAAGTTAAGTATGAAAAGTTACTTTTGAGTAAGGGAGTACCGCCGTACGAGTATCAATACCAATTAAATAACGCTGAATGTTAAGGGTTTAGGCCGGAGACTAGTTCCGCACACATCTGATATCAGATTTTCTGTGCAGTAGAACAATGATTCTGATCGATTTTGTCATCGCTCATACGTACGAACGATGACTTTTTGCGTTGCGCTAGTGATAGCGGAAACTGTCTTTAGAAGACAGTATGAGTGAAGGTAAGGTGTATATGTAGTTCGTGACAATATATCCAATTGATTTTTATGAATTAATTATCGATTTACACAATCTGTTTTGTTCCAGAACGTTCCTGGCATATGCATTTTTGTCGGGAGTATTTTCGACGAGCAAAGTACGTTAACGTACGAACGATGACAATAGGTCCGGATACACGCATCCGGAGACCTTGAACGTACGAACGATGACGTTTTGATAGTTAGATGGGAAATGCCCCAGGGTTTTTTGCGTCCGAAGGAAGGCAATCAGGAAATGAACGAGTCTCATGGTATCCCTGAACGGTAGGGAAGCGCTTCCCGTGTAGTTTCAGAAAGCCAAGTCTCCCAATGTTAGTCGGGCAGTCTCACTCCTCGCTAAAATCCGCGTCTTCGGCCTCTTCATCATTTTTCGTGCCGTTTATCTTTTTCATCTTATCGATGGAAACAAGAACTGCAGCAATCTCTTCGCCGGTAAACCCAGCTGCTTTCATCATTTTCAGTTTTTCCAGCAACGAGTCATCCAGGATCGGGGCATTTTGCGCGGGTGCCAGAATAGGTTCCTTTTTCGCACCGAGAGATGGGCTTCTTTTTAGGATATGAAATTTGATGTTTCTACCGACCTTCTCTTCATGGTATTGCAGATAACCTATCTCATGTAGCTCATGAAGTGAGCGACGTATAATTTCATTCTGAGCGGAGACGCGGGAAGTTAACCGCAGTCGGTCTCGGAATCGCTTCATGCTGATTGGGGCCGGGTTCTTAGGCAAGCTCGCCAGATATGTATACAACGCCTGTGCAGACTCTTTTCGTTGTAAGCTGTCCAGTGCCTTAAGCCGCAAAAAAACCTTATAATCAATCGCGTAAAGCTCTTTGATGCGGGGGTCACCTTCTATCTCGATCTCATTGGTTTTGATGTTATAACGTGCCCAGTTTATCAGGCCGGTAATAAGCGTGGAATCTTCGTTTCTGAACTGAAAGGTCACCATTCTTAGCTTAACCATCGAGGCGTCGATACGTGCTTTCATGTGCTTATTCGATCGTGCTGGGTCAAATCCACAGTTTTTGAGGAACATTGAGAAAGGTAATTTTATTCTTCCCGAAACTGAGACATCGTTAAAATCGTGAATCGTCCTGACAATTCCCAGCCAGACTCGAAAATCGGTGTTCATATCCAACCGGGGGCTCGACAGGGAGATCTCCTTGTACCCTTCACTGGAAGCGACCTCCATATGCTGGAGCTCGTTTGACACGTCCATAGTCACGACTTTATCAATGGAATGTGTTTTGCCTGTAGCCAGGGGAGTCGGGACAAATACCCCTAGTCTTAGCAGCGCAACGGGTTGAACAGTGCCTGTGTTCCCAGGTGCGAAGTGAGTAACTTTGCCTGTTTGTCCTGTCACTTCAAAAGAAAAATCACTCTTCCTACTGATATCGTTAGATATTTCTTGGTTTACTTTCTTCACAGGCTATCCTTGTACAAACGTACGAACGTGTACCTAATATCATATCAATGATGTTAAAAGTACATACAAACGATGACTAATTTCAACCTAGCAATGACAAAACCACGTACGAACGGCGTCAAAACCCCGTACGAACGATGTAAAAAAATTACGATTTTTCTCATATAATCAATGGGATGAAGGAACGGGGATCCTTTAGGTTTTATTTGGGTTAGATCTTGGATCATATTGGGATCTATTATTGGTTATACCCTGTGGATAACGGTGATAAGTGTCTTGCCCCTCCAGATTGCTCACAAAACCAGCAAAATAGCTCCTTTCTGGGTATTCGCCCCCTGTACCTCCCGAAGCTGGATTCCAGATCGGGATAAACAACGGCAAACAAGCGGAAAAAACAACGTACGAGCGCTGTCATTTTGCTTTAAAAACTGTTGTTTATTAATATGATAAAAAATATGACAATGGGTGTTGTATCTCTGCCAAGTAATGCTGGTGGTAGAATTTTGGAACCGCGAACTGGCTTTGTTGAATAAATCAGATTTCGGGTAAGTCTCCCCCGTAGCGGGTTGTGTTTTCAGGCAATACGCACGCTTTCAGGCATACCTGCTTTCGTCATTTTGTTCAGCGCTCGTACCAGGGCCATA